>JAEEGL011571491.1_pt1 | contig 26002 bp, 13 predicted proteins | sample 9134231 | NCBI WGS metagenome assembly JAEEGL01 (sample SAMN16246548, study PRJNA631951) | gut metagenome | biome: gut microbiome; feature: rumen; material: fiber-attached | host: Bos | place: Iran: Karaj | collected 2018-10 | reverse complement strand
GACTGAAGACAGTATCGGGATACGGCGAAGGACGGAAAGAGACGAAAACAGACAAAAACTCTATTCCTTATACTTAACTTAATCAAAGCTGAAAAAAGAAGTACGAGTTTAAAACCCGTACTTCATAATAACTCTTTGTCTGTTTGTTTTTCGCCTTTTATGCGACGACCGGATTATTATTTTGCCCAGCCCTTCGAGCATTCCACGGCCTTCTTCCAGCCGGCGTAGAGCTCATCTCTCTTCTCCTGAGACATTTTGGGAGCAAATATCTTTTCAACCTGTCTGTTCTTTTCGATTTCTTCCTTGCTCTCCCAGAATCCAACGGCGAGTCCGGCGAGATATGCCGCGCCGAGCGCCGTGGTTTCAACGGTCTTGGGTCTGTTTACGTTGCAGCGTATCATATCCGCCTGAATCTGCAGCATAATATCGCTTACCGAAGCGCCGCCGTCAACTCTGAGCTCGGTGAATTCAATGCCGCTGTCAGACTTCATGGCCTCGAGCAGGTCGGTCATCTGGTAGGTAATCGCTTCAAGCACGCTCCTTGCGATGTGGGCGCGGTTGACGCCTCTTGTGAGCCCGACTATGCAGCCTCTCGCGTACATATCCCAGTACGGAGCGCCAAGGCCGGTGAACGCGGGTACAAAGTAAATGCCGTTTGCGTCGGGCACGCTCTCAGCGAGCTCGTCGCATCTCTTTGCGTTATCTATGAGGTGAAGCTCGTCTCTGAGCCACTTTATAACGGAGCCGGCGTTGAAGGCGGAGCCCTCTATGGAGTATTCAACCTTGTCTCCTATGCCCCAGGCAACGCCTGTGAGCAGGTTGTTTTTGCTGTTTACTCTCTTGTCGCCGGTGTTCATAAGCAGGAAGCAGCCGGTGCCGTAGGTGTTTTTCGCCTGACCGGGCTCAAAGCACGCCTGGCCGAAGAGCGCGGCGGGCTGGTCGCCTATCGCGCCGGAAATGGGTATGCCTTCAAATGCCTCAAGGCCGAGTATGCCCTTGCCCACTCTGCCGTAAACTTTGCTCGAGGGTACGGGCTCCGGCAGGATGTTCATGGGTATGCCGAGCTGATTGCAGAGATATTCATCCCAGCAGAGCTTGTCAACATCAAACAGCATTGTTCTGGAGGCGTTAGAGTAATCCGTCACATGAACGCTGCCGCCGGTGAGATTCCAGATAAGCCAGGTTTCAACCGTGCCGAAGAGCAGTCTGCCTTCGTTTGCCAGGGTTTTCGCCTCAGGAACATTGTCAAGAATCCATTTGATTTTTGTGCCGGAAAAGTATGCGTCTATGAGCAGGCCGGTGTGCTCCTTGATATAGTCGTCAAGCCCTCTTTCCTTGAGGGTTTCGCAGTAGTCGGCGGTGCGGCGGCACTGCCACACTATGGCGTTATAGACGGGCTTGCCTGTCTGTCTGTCCCACAGTATGGTGGTTTCACGCTGGTTGGTGATGCCTATGCCGGCAATGTCGCCCGGCTCAACGCCCGCGTTAATCAGGCAGTTTGATACAGCCTGAAACTGGCTGTAGAGTATGGTCAGGGGGTCGTGCTCAACCCAGCCTGCCTGAGGATAAATCTGGTCAAACTCATTCTGAGCCTTGCCTATGATGTTGCCGCTCTTGTCAAAGATGATTGCTCTTGAGCTCGTTGTGCCCTGATCCAGAGCCATAATGTATTTTGCCATTTTGTTACCTCACTTTATGCCGAAATATTTGATTGCGTTGTTGTATGATATATCCCTTGCGATGCCGCACAGGGTTTCTTTGTTGTATGGATAGAGCCCTTTTTCAACAAGGTCACCCATAAAGTTGCACATAATGCGCCTGAAATACTCGTGCCTCGGGTAACTCAGGAATGAGCGCGAATCAGTTACCATGCCTATAAACTTGCCGAAAGCGCCGAGGTTTGCGAGCGCCTTCATCTGCTCTCTCATACCGTCTATATTGTCATTGAACCACCAGGCTGAGCCGAACTGGATTTTGCACTCCGCTTCGTCGCTCTGGAAATTGCCGGTCATTGAGCCGATAACATAGTTGTCTTTGGGGTTGAGAGTGAAAAGAACAGTGCGCGGAAGGCTGCCTTTTTTATCAAGGGAATCCAGAAATGCCGAGAGCTTCGCGGCAATCATACGGTCATCTATGGAGTCGCAGCCTGCATCGGGACCTACTGCTTTGAAAATGCGCGAGTTATTGTTGCGGATGGGGCCGATATGAAGCTCCATACCCCAGCCCCTGTGAGCGTATTCCTCTGCGAGGAAGCGCAGAAGGGCGGTTTTGTATTTGTCAATCTGCACGCGGGTGATGCTTCCGCCTGTCCTCGCTTCATAGAATATGGACTCCAGCTCGCTCACGGACGCCTCCTCGCACGGGATGTACGAAAATGCGTGATCGCTTGCCCTGCATCCGATTTCTTCAAAGGCGTCAAGCCTTGACGCAAGGGCTCTGCAAAGCCCGGCGAATGAAGTGATCTGCTCACCGCAGGTTTTATCCATATGCGAGAGCCAGGGGAGGAAGGAGGGCTGGTCTATAGCGAGGGCCTTGTCCGGCCTGAAGGCCGGCAGCACCTTGCAGTCAAAGCCGCTGTCCCTTATTTTTTCGTGGTATTCAAGGGAATCGGCAGGGTCGTCTGTGGTGCAAAGATGAGTTACATTGGACTTAGTAATGAGCTCTCTCGGCGTGAAGCCTCCCTGCGCTATGAGCGCGTTTGCCCTCTCAAATATTGACGCGGCGGTGTCGGGGCAGAGTATATCGTTTATGCCGAAATATCTGCGCAGCTCAAGGTGGCACCAGTGATACATAGGGTTGCCTATAAGGTAAGGCATGCAGGCGGCAAAAGCGGCAAATTTCTCGCTGCCGGGGGCATCCCCGGTGATATATTTCTCATTTACGCCGCACGAACGCATGGCGCGCCATTTGTAGTGATCCCCGCCCAGCCATAGCTGAGCGATATCGACAGGCTGTTCATTCTCATAAATTTCTTTGGGCGAAAGATGGCAGTGCCAGTCAAAAATCGGCATTTCTTCCGCCGCGGAGTAGATTTCGCGTGCGGGTTCGCTTTCAAGCAGGAAATTTTTGCCCATAAATTCTTCAGCCATTGCACATTCCTCCGGTAAATCAAAGACAGTGAGGTTTGTTTTCTCTTTTATTTGATTTTACCATAATGTGCGGAATTTGCAAGGAAAAAAACGCAAAAAAGCCTTACCGGATAAAAAATATCCGATAAGGCAAATTTATAGCAGTATTGCCGCAGCGGCAGGTATTACTCCGCGAAACCCGTCTCTATAAGATTTACGAGGTCATTTACCGCCTGCTCTTCGTCGGCGCCGGAAGCGATGATACGGATGGAAGTGTCGCCCATAATGCCGAGAGAAAGAACGCCGAGAAGGCTCTTCGCGTTTACTTTGCGTTCATCTTTTTCTACCCAGATTGATGATTTGAATTCATTTGCTTTCTGGATGAAATAAGTGGCGGGGCGGGCATGAAGGCCGACCTGATTCTGAACTGTTACATCTTTAACGAACATTAATTTATATCCCCCTAATCGGTTGAGTCGTTTCATTTCCGTGATGTTGCCTCATATTATAGTCTCCGACAGCCGTTTCGTCAACATAGCGTAATTAATTTCGTTTTCTATTCCAAATACGCCGAATTTAAGCAAATTATCTTTGGTTAAAATGACAACAAAAATCGGCCCGTTTTTAGATTAGGGGGATTATTTATGATTGAAATGCTCCAAAAGTTTTCACATCTTTGTGAAAACTGTACAGAATTTTACCGCTCAGCGCAGGGCAATATACGAATATATCACGCCGGTTTCGTTGAGCGCGGGCTCTGTGCCGGACACAGCGTAAGCGGAGCCGTTTTTAACGGTGAAACCGCTTTGACCGAGAGAGAGCCCGAGAGTGGCAGCCTCCTGAATTCCGCAGGCGGAATACGCCTTGCTGCCCGAGCCTGCAGGGGCGTTTGCGGGCATATCGCCCGCAAAAACCGTAACCCACAGGGGGGCAAAGCCGAGCGAAACGGCGCGTGAGGCGTTTCCGGTGCCGTAATAGGTGCCGCTTATAAAAGGATGCTCAAGAAATTCCCGCTGCCGGGGCGAAAGGTGAATGCTTTCATCTCTTATATGCGAGCCGCAAAGCAGAGTTTTATCGATAAAGGAGGGGAAATCGATGTCTCCGGACTGTGCGGGGCAGAGATTCGCGCGCACCGAGGCGTAGGCGCCCAGCACAAGAGCATCGGTCTGCCTGTCCTCGGTTATGCCCTCGCAACCCGACGCCGTCACATCAAGCCCCGAGTCAAAGGTGAGGCAGTCGATTATGTCGGCAAACGCGCTGTGGCAGGCGGCTCCTCCCTGCGAATACGGAGCGTGAATTGAAAAGCGCAGGGTGATTACGGCGTTTCTGCAGTATTCATTCGAGTTGAGCACGCCGTTTTCGTCATCTGACGCGAAAGTGTCGGCTATCTCAATTTTCTTTATACCGACCGCAACAGTCACTTTTTTCAGCGGGACCGCCTTTCGCACGGGCGGAAATTCGGTGAGAAAGACCATGCCGGAGAGCTCCTCGCGCCCGGCGAGCCAGTCGCGTATGCCGGCGGGCAATGCGCTTATCTCATTCATTGGCTTTCCTCCTGTGTAATCTTCCTGATAACCGCCCAGATGTAAATGACTTTCTCCGCGTAATACACCTTTTCGGTTCTGTCCGTTTTGTAGCGGTCCGGGCCGCATTCAATTACCGGATCCGCTATGCTTTCGAGGTCCGCTTCAGGCGGTCCGATGTAAAGGTAATAACCTTCCGGGTTGTATCCGATGTCAGTGTTTACGCCGTAAAGATACATCTTGTTTTTGTACCTGAGAGGGCTGATGAAAGCTCTCATCTCGGCGTGGATTGCTCCGCTCTCATCCGTCAGTCTGCAGGGCCTCGCGGCGTGGCTTATCCTGCCTGAAAACACCCTCATATTTTCACCTGACGGAAGGAAAAACCGTCATCTCTGAGCAGGGGAGCGAGGGCTGAAATTGCTTGATTATATTCGGATTCAGCCATATTGTACGCCGCGCGCGGCGAGAAGGTCAGAGCTATGTCGCCCGCTCTGAATGAGCAGACCTGCTCGTCGGAGTAAAGCGCTTTGCTCCACAGACGCAGGTTGGCCTTTGCCGCCGCTGCCCCGAGCACTCTGATATCGTTCTCGCAACCCTCTTTCAGAAGAGGTCCGATTTCTCTCACAGCTGTAAAGCAAATAGCCTTTACATCATTCTCGGGCGCGGCGTCTCCGTAGCGCTCGCGAAAGAGTGAACAGACCGCGTTTACGTCTGTCATACTTCGAGCATTGCGCACGCGCTGTCGGCAATTTTGGCAAACCCCGCGGTGCAGCTGATGACTGCCCTGTCGAGCTGTCTGTCAATAAGCTTGTCATACTCCGTGAGCACGTCACCCGCCTTCACCATTTCGAGCGCCGAGCTTCTGTCAAGGCCGAGGATTCTGCCGGAGGAAAGAGCGGATGATTTGATAAGCTGAGAGCCGAAGGGAGTGAGTGCTTTGCCGGTGCCGTGGAACGAGAGACCCGCGGCGGCATCCCTGAACTCGCTCATGTTGAGAATCGCTCCCATCATATCGGGCGAGGCCACGAGAGTGTTCATCTCGTACGGATCAAAGGAATTCCAGAGCGAGATGAGGTCGGCATAAGTCAGAGAGCCGCTCTGCGCGCTGTTTATGACGGGCGCGGCGTTATTGTTGCCGTCTCCGTTTATAAGCACATCCACGGCATCCTTTGCCAGCGTGCGCGAGATATAAGCGCCTATCTGCCTGAGAGTTACGGCAAAGAGATTAAGGCGCTGATATTTAAGCGCTTCGTAGGAGCCTACAAGGCTTCGGCCTCTCTTTTTGAGAGTCACGAGATTTTCCTTTGTGTGTATGGATGTTTCGGGGATATACGCGCCCTCGAGCACTGTCTTGAGCTCTTTCTCATCCTCTGTCGGAACGGAGCTTACCGAGCGGTAATCGAGGGAGTTTATGTTTGTCACGGTTGCGACAAGCCTGCCGAGAATATCCGCCTGCTCCATACCCTGCCTTACGCTTCTCGCGACAAATTCGGGGAAAAGCACTGCGCTGTCTGAGGTCTGGAAAAACTTCTCAACGCTGTCGCTGCAGGGTCCGCTTACCTTGATATCAAAGCGTTTGAGCTGCCTCTGATAGGCGTCGAGCCCCTCGAGGGCAGTGCCTTTGTAGGCGGAGTCCGGGTCGAGGGATTCGAGCGCGCGGGTGAAATTGCCGGCTGAGTAAAGGCCCTTTTCGAGCCTGATATTTTCAAAAGACATGGTTTACCTCCTTTAATCACAGCAGGACCGTGGCGATGCCCGCGCCTGCGTCAATGTCTATCACAAATTTTCCCGGTCCGTACTCGTTTTCGGTAAGCCTGCCGTTTTCGTCGGTGCCTATGTTGAGGTAACCGACGGTCACATTGCTGTCACAGGGCATTTTTACCGCTCCTTTTACGCACACGCAAACGTGGGTTTCCGTGCTGCTCACGGCAATTCCGATGGGTATATCGCCGCTTACCGAGGGCATAACCCTGCCTGTGTCGGCCATTGTAACGGCAGTGCCCGCGGGTATCTTTTCATCGGTCAGAAAAGTGACCGTGCTGTTTTCAAAGCCGTTGAAAGAAATATCCATGGTTTTTCTCCTTTCAGATTCTGTAATCGTTGTTGTCCGCCGCCTGTGCGGAGGATGACCCGGCGCAGGCGAGCTGCATCACGGGCGGGTGCATTGCCCCGTGCCTTGCCGAGAGGGAGTCCCTGAAGCTTTTCAGGTCCTTCAGGCTCAGCGCGCAGCAGATTTTTTCCGTGAGAGGGGCAGGTATCTCCGGTATGATTTCGCCGGCAAAGGTTTTTATCTCCCTGCGCAGCTCTTTTCTTATCTCTTCGGCGATTTCATAGGTGCCGCCGTCATTCGCCGCGCCGTAATTCTTAATCACTCCGGCGTTTTTCTGAGCCGGCACTGCAACGAAGCTCCACTCATAGGCGTCCTGCGGCTCGCAAAGCAGGTAACAGCAGGTTTTGCCGCCGTAAACCTCTCCCTTGGCGTGTGAGCAGCTGCCGGCTTTAATATCCTTGCCGCAGATGGAGCATCTTATGCTTTTCACGCTGCAGTTGACGCTGGTTTCCTTCTTGATACCTGCCTCAATTTCATCTATCAGGTCCTTGTTTTTATCGTTTCTGAGCATATAGGCCATGGCTTTCACATAGGTGTAAACCTCGCCGTCCGCCGTGGTTCTGGTTTCGTCCCTGACAACCTCGGTGCGGTAAATGCGGGCGGTCTGGTCCCTGCTGCTCATACGGTGGTCAAATATTCCCGTTTTACCCACAAAGAGCCCGGCGAGCTTTTCGAGAGCGGGCACGGTGAATTTCTCCATATCCCTGTCCACATCGTTGTCGCACAGCACAATCGGGAAGGTGTAGATTTCATCCCTTGAAATGTCTTTGCGGGTGAAGCGGATTATTTCCTCCATTTCCTTGTCGGATACGGGGCTTGCCGCGTTGTTTTCTTCTTTCATTTCAGTTCCTTTCATCTTTGAGTATTTTCTGTGCCTGGGCTCTGTAAAGAGCGGCTCTGCTCTGCTCAACCTCATCCTGCAGGGTGATTTCATCCCAGACAACCTCCGGCTCATCCGCGTAGCCCGCCTGCTCCAGTATGACCTTTGCTATGTGGATTATAACCGGGGTCAGTATGCGCCTGCAGCTTTCAAGCTCGGTTGTGAGAGCGTCTGCCTGCTGGGCGCTCATCCTCTCCGTTGAGGACCAGGTAAGCCCGAGCATAAAGGGCGGCAGTGAGGTTTTTGCCACAATCTGCTCAAGCATCTGCCGCACGGGTACTTCACTGTCAAGCACGCCTGCCTCCGAGCCGATTACCTTGATTTTCACATCGCCTACCGCCACAAAATCGCGGGTTTCAGCCCCTTTTCTCATGGCGTTTGACCATTCGTCCGCTATCTGGCGTGCTCTCTCTTTTGCAAATGATTTGCCGGCGGGGTCGTCGCCCGGGTCGTATGTCACGGCATAGCGAAGGTTGCCGGCTCTCTCCCAGTTTTCGCCTATGCTTTCATAGATTTTCAGCAGGATTCCGCTCACAAAGGGGAGCCCCTTGAGCATTGAATTGCCCGTGAGCGCGCCCGGGTCGGGGTTGAGCACGCTGAGCAGGCACAGCTCTCTGCGTTCAACCTTTCTCTCCCCGTCAACGCCGTGCACTATGATATCCGTGTCAAAGCCGTTTTCGCTGCGGCGCAGTTCAATGTTATCAAGCGGTGAATTGAACAGCCCGACGGGCTTTGAGTGAATATCCGTCACTATTTCGCCCAGCGCCGTGCCGCAGGTGAGAAGCTGCTCAAGGAAGCTTTCCGTGAAGGCGGATATGCCCTGCCTGTTGCCCCCCACGGGTATGCGTGAGAGCTCTCTGTCAAGCAGTTTCTGAGCGGCGGGCACAGCGCATTTCACGGTGAAGCCGCCCGTTAAGCGCACTATTTTGAATATCGCCGCGTCAATAATCGGCACGCCTTCTCTCAGGGCGTAATAAAGGCGGTAATCCGCGCCCGAGAGGGGGGACCACCTCTCCAGCATTCCGAAGGCGCTCTGCCTTGGCGGCTGAGTTACGGGCAGAGTTACTTTGCCTCTGTCCCTGTTTCTGAATATTGCCATTTTTCTTACCTTTCATCTTGCCACCGAGAGGGCGGAAAAGCCGCCCTCAGGGTCAATGTCTGCAAGGGTTGACACAAAGTATCTTATGTCATCCATCGCGTGGTCGTTTTCTTTGATTACCCTGTCTCCGGGCGCCTTGGGGTCCCAGCGGTACAGGCCGAATTCCCTTATTGTGTCGGCGCAGGCGGGCGATATGAACAGCCTGCCCTGCTTGAGCAGGTCCTGTACCCGTCTGATGCCGTCGGCAACATTGTTTTTCGCGGGCACGGCGCGCAAGCGTCCCCTGCGCCTTATCAGCTCAATGAATGAAGCGGCGCTCGGGTCAACAGTCACCGCCGCGACAGGCAGATTTCCGGCGAGCTCTTCAAGGGCCAGGCAGTGCTCGCTGTCGGTTTTTCTCCGGCCCTGAGCCCCTGAATCCCAGTAGTATTCCGCAACGCGGTACCATACGCCGTCTTTCTGCCCCCACAGCCCGAATGAGCAGGGATTCACCGTGCCGTAATCGCAGGAGATGCAGTAGTTTTCAAGCCCTGCGGGCGGCTCCTTCACGTGGATTTCCGGGCTGAATTCCGGATAAACGGCTCCCTGCGCCGCAACCCACCTTCCGAGAATGAAGCGCTCCCTGAAAACGCCCGTGTACAGCCGTTCATAACGGCGGAGCGTTTCGGGTGAGAGGGAGGGGTTGTCTTTCATCTCAAAGTGCAGATAAAGGCAGTTTTTTTCCTGCGCTTTTTCTATCCATTCCGTATGAAACCAGTGCATCGGGTGCGAAGGATTGCAGTTGAACCAGAGCTTCGCGCCCTTCACGCTGCAGCGCGCCACGGCCTGCTCTGCGAAGGAGCGGGGCATAAGAGCGACCTCGTCAAGCAGCACCCCGGCAAGCGTTATGCCCTGAATCAGGCCCGCGCTGCTCTCATCCCTTCCGCCGAAAAGGCGGAAGCTGTTGCTGTGCCCGTAGGCGCTCACCTCAAGGGTGGCGGAGCTTATCTTCTCTTTGCAGACAAAGCCGGAATCCCTGAGCACGGGGAGCAGGGCAGAGAGAATGTTGCGCCTGACGGAGCCGATGGTTTTGCCGCAAAGCGCGAAATTCATACGGTCAAAGTTAACCATCGCCCAGGTTACAAACGAGAGGGAGCAGCACAGGGTTTTGCCCGATCTCACCGCGCCGTCGCAGATGATGCCGTCCATTGAGGCATAAGGGCTTGCGGGCAGCCACCAGTTGAGCGCGCGCAGCTGCTTGGAGCTGAAGGGCGCAAACTCGGTCATTGGCTGTCACCAACGCTGTTTTTCAGCGCTTCAAGCAGACCGAGCTGCGCGCTGCCCGCCGCGTTTTCAAACTCCGAGAGCTGCTCAAGCGCCTTCAGACGGTCATAGAATTTTATTTCCGTCACGCCGCCCGTGTTTCTCTTGAGGTCGGAAATGTTGAACAAATCCAGGCGGCTGAGCTGCCGCGCGCTCATTTCCTCACCCTTGAGAAGCAGCTTCACGCTGTCCGAAACTCCGCCGAAGGCGAGCTTTTTAAGCCCATCGCGTATTTCGTTTCTGAGAGTGTTTTCGTCTTTGACTTTTAACCACTTCCTTTCTGCGGGTAACGGAGAGATTTCTCTCTCCGACCTAAGGCTGAAATCAGGGTTTTGTTAAACGAATCGGGTTAACATCCCGGCGGGATACCCCCTGAAAACGCGAAAAATTGTCAAGCTTTCCGGCTTTCAGCCTGTAAAGGCATTTACTTTTACACAAAAAATCTTAAAAAAAACCGTCCCAAAGGCGTCACAGAGTACCGTAAACCTGCTGAAAACGGCGTCGAAAATTTTATGGAAAATGCACAAATAAAAAAATCGTAAAAATTTTTGTTTACTTTTTTTCTATAATTACTGCCCGATTTGAGCATTTTTTGTTGACGAATTGACTATATATACTATATAATGTCAGTGTGTAATAGTGCCCAATCTATCTACATCAAATCATCTTGAAACAGGAGGGATTAGATTTGAGCAAAGTCAAAAAATCACTGGCCGTTGTTCTCGCAGCGGCAATGATTCTGAGTTGTTCGCCTCTTGCCTTCGCCGCTTCGAGCCTTAGTCACCCGGACGGCACCCTTTATACAGAGGGTAACGGCTACAGCTACAACACAGATTCATTTACTAACCCACAGTTCTCCATCTGGACGGATACTTCCGGCACCACCAGGACCTGGCGTCTTAACGGCGGTGCGGGTTCCCTTTCCTATGGAAACTACCTCACAAGAGCAACCCAGTCGGGTATTCCCGAAAACGGTTACACCGCGGACGCGAAATACTACGCGACCGCAGGTGAGGAAGTCGAGGATATCAAAATCCAGTGCAAGATTTACGGGCCCTCTTCGCCGAGCGCAATCTCCGGTACGGGCATCACGCAGTCTGCGCTCCTCAACTTCAACACCACCGAACTTACCCCCGTCGCCTTTTCCGACAGCAAGGGTTCGGGCGTTAAGCTTGAGTGGGTTGTAAACCCCGTCAACACTACCTGTTCATCAGGCCCCAACACCAACCTGGTGTTTGACATTCAGTTCACCTACGGCGGTGTTGTTTACCACACCTCTGCTTACGGCCACACCGAGTATATCTCAATGCCCACCGGCAACAAGCTCTATCAGTACTATGACGGCAGCTCAAAAAAGGTTAGAGCTTGTCTGATTTACCTGCTCTACTGCGGCCAGTCAAGGACTGAATGGGCTTCCACCATGACCGACCAGCGCGGCAGAATCAATTTCAATAACTTCGGTCAGGCCACCAACGGTGAGATTCTCGGCTGCGGCAGCGGCGACAGCTTCATCAACGGTTCACTGTTTGAGGCGGACAGCACCTACGGCACCATAGTCTCCAACACAACCGGCACAAGCAGTACCGGCAGCAGAACAGTGTATGAAGCCTGGGATGCTAACAGAAGTGTCAGGACAATATGGCTCGACAAGTCGAGAGACCATCTCGGCACGGGTACTTCCGGCACCCTCACAAACGGTCTTAATTTCAGACTTACCGTCAAAAACGGCGAGCCTGCCAACAACGACACCAACGTAGTACATACCGTCGGTCTTTATGATGACGGTGCTGCTCCCGGCGGCAACCAGGACAACAACGTGCTCACCGCGGTAAACGGTGTTGAGTTTAATCAGGAAGCTCTGTTCCCCTTAGGAAGCTTAAACCTCAACTCCATTATCAGCAACTATGAGAGTATAGTTAACGGCGGTTATACCACATATATGAACGGTGTCAAATATTCTTACCCGTACCTTCAGGGTATAGATTACGGCCAGAATAACGGCACCTACGGCGACACGCATTACCCCCGTTACATCCTTATCAGGATGAAGGGTAGCGGCCCCAGCGCTTCATGGTTTACCCCCAATTTAAGCGGTAACAACAAAAAGGTCAACACCGTAAAGGTTATGGTTTGCTGCAGCAACACAGGTAATGACTGCAAGCTGACCACGGCAAACTACAGACATGACCATAGCGGTTCCAACGATATTGAATGTAACTATATCAATAACAATACCGCTCTCGGTTACAGATTCCGTGTTTACACAACAGCCAAGTTAAGAGAAGCCATCGAAAAGATAAACAGCGGCACATCTTTCGATTCTCTGACATACGGTGACCAGTACAGCGGACTCAGCTCGACTACAGCCAACATCACCAGCCCCGCGAAGGGCAAGGCCTTCCCGCAGGAGTTCCAGTACACATCAGCGTCATGGAGCACTTTCAAGACCGCTTATGACAAGGCGAACTCCCTTGTAGCTGACTTTACCGCGGGTATATTCACGAGCGGATATTCACAGGGCGCTCAGAACTGGACATACAGTTCATTTAATGACATTACCATCGGTAAAGAGCAGAAGAACATTGATAACGCGTTAAAGAATCTTCTTGACGCTTATAACGCTCTTGTTCCCAAGCCGTCACCCAAGCTGACCGTGGAATACAAGGTTACTCCTTACGGCTCACAGACTTCCGTAACAGCAGCCGATTCAAAGACCTACACAGGTTGGGATTCCAACAACAACCTCACCGACGCTGCCAACCCCGCTGTTCCTTTTGTGAACGGTGTTTCCGTAAATATCTATGCTCTTGCTTCTCTTATGGGCTATGAGGTTTCGGGCGCGGCTTCCGTTACGGACGCATCTCTTGTAGCGGATGACAACGGTATTTCCACTCTTTACAACAGCTTCGGTAACGCCATAGGCACTCCCGGCACTTCGGGCAGCCCCGCCGCGGTATATACCTTTAATTATGTGCCCAGCAGGCAGACTCTTCAGGTATATCCCTTCAACGGCAGCAATATCTACACGAGCGGCACGGGCAACAAGCCCCAGGTTGTGACTGCTCAGACTCCCGATTTTGCGACAATTGCCCAGACAAACGGCGGCACCGACCTGTTTAACTTCAGCGGTTTCTATGAGGCCGGTGATGTAAACACCTGGCAGGTCAGCGGCAATCCGATTGACACCTCCACATGGAAGATGCCTTACAACACAGTACAGCTCTATGAAGGCTGGGTTCCCAAGCCTGTTGAGCTTAAGGTTATCACCAGCTACGGTGAGGAGCTTGTCGCCTCGACTCAGACCCCGACCGTAACCACCACAGTCAAAGACGGCAACCTGAATGATGTCACATTCTCGCTGCCCGCAGCTCCCGATCCCACAGACTATGATCCTTCGCTTGATTCTCTTACATTTGTAGGATATTACCTCTATGATCTGGAGAATGACTGCGTTGCGACATACAACGGAGAGGCCATCCCCGTAGATGCCGCGTTCAGCGCTTCTTATGACGCTGCCGCGACCTTCGAGAATTACGCTACAGAGGTCAACAACCTTGTTCCCATTCAGATTACCCAGACAACGCAGGTTATGACACCCGTTACAAACAAGGTTGCCATCTACGCGGAATACTTTGAGAGCGCCAACCAGATATTCTTTGATCCTCAGGGCGGCGATATGCCCGAGGGCTTCAGCGCCGATAACACTCTTGAGTATACAACCGGCACTCCGTTCACTTATCCCATTCCCACAAGAAACGGTTATATGTTCACAGGTTGGGTCGATGAAAACGGCAACCCCATCAACAGCAGCCTGGCAAGCGTTTCAAGCGGTTCGTGGACAGTGACCGACGCTACCACCAAGACCGGCGTTTCAGCTGTTGAAGGCGGTACCATCACCATGAACAGCGCAAACGGTTTCGTCTGCCTTGCAACATGGGCTCCCATGGATGTTGTGCTGACATACCGTCTTGATATACCTGCCACAGAGACCAGCCGCTTCAACTCCAAAGACAGCGCGGCGAGTCCCTACTACTCCGACACTTATGACGCGGATACTCCTGTTCTTGCGTCTCAGCTTCCCAATCCTCCCAGAAGGTTCGGTTACATCTTCAACTTCTGGTCACTGGACGGCAGAAGATTCCAGGCAGGCACCAGAACTCCCACCACAAACGCCACTCTTCACGCTCAGTGGGCTGACGCAAAAGAAGTTGCTTTTGCAGACCTCACTTCCTACATCAAGTACAGCGGCGAAGATAAATCGGCCGACCTTCAGCACGAGGCTGAAATCGAAGCGGCACCCGGCGACACCGTAAACATCAGATTCATCGTTTGCGGCAAGTTCTATTCCGCTTCCTCCTCGTTCATCTTCGGCTACAACAAGAATTTCTACGAGGAAATTACCGGTGTTGATGTAATCAGGACTAATGAAGACAATGATTATATCAGCGGCATTTGCGCGGATGTCACCAGGATAACCAATTACCCCGGCACAATCGCGGATTACACCTATGATGCACTTGAAACCGCCAACACCGAAGTTCTCATGATCACCGTCGATCCTGACGTTACTGCAATGGGCACATACAATACCGTCACCATGGAAGACGATGAGTATATGATAGAAATTAAACTTAAAATAAAAGATACAGCACCTCAGGGTTCTGAGGGCTCGGTTTGGCTTGCTCTCGACAAGATCAGAAGCCATGACAACATCATGGGCGACCTCTTCATCTCTTACACTGAGGAGCCGGCAGCATTCAACACCGCTCAGACCGATAAAGTAAGGTTTGACACCAATGTGCTCGCCTCCACAGTCAAGATTGCGGAGCCTGCGAGACCTAACACCACTCTCCATGCTATCCTTCCTGCAGATGATTTCTCACATACAGGTACCTGGGCCGATACAGGCAGAAACGATACTCTCGAACTTACCGGCAAGGAAGGTACCGAGATTCTTAAAGTAGAGTTTGACAGCAACACCACTTACACCGGCTTCCCGATGCCCGAGAAGGAAGGCTACACATTCGACGGCTTCTTCGAGTGGGATACCGACACAAGCAGCTTTGTTGAGAACGGCCTTGAGTGGGTACCCGGCTGCTACGCAACCGACGAGCAGAACGGCAAGACCTTTGCCGCTAAGTGGACTGCGGAGCCCTGCACATATACCTTCTATATGTCCACAGAGGCTATGGCTCAGGGCGAGGCAGAGATTGAGCTTGATCTCTACTATGACTGGGTTCCCGCGGGCGGCACATTTGCTGATGTTCCCGATCCCGGCTCAGACGGCATAGGCATGTTCCACGGCTGGATTGAGTACACAGAGCCCTTCGTATATTCAGAGGAAAATATAATAAGCCAGGCAGAGTGGGATGCAACTCACGTTACCGGTGACAAGGTGTTCATCGCTTATGTCACTCCCACTCCCAAGCAGCCTTATGTGGCCGCATACAAGAACGGCAGCACAAGCACACCTGTCGGCAGCGCGATGAACAACGCCAACAACAGGTTCCAGATTACATACGCCATGCAGGAGGCTCTCGGTATCGAGCTTGTTTACGGCACCACCCTCCACATTACCGAAGCTTCGGCAATTCCCGCAACACCTGAAGAAGGCCACATCTATGTTTCACTTGAGCAGATAGACTATATCTTCAGGCATGCAAGAAGCGCCACTCCGGATATGGCGGCAATTTACCCGGGCTACACCTTCATCGATACATCATCGGTTCAGGGCAACGTATTCTCGGCAACAAACTCCAACAACTACGAGCCCCTTTCAATGCGTCTTGACAACGCCGTTACCGAGGCGAAGGATTACACCCTTACATTCGCCGGCGGCAACACACCCACCATTTACGTTGAGTATCAGGCGGGTATTGTTGAAGACAGATGGAGCATCATTGATAACAGCCCTGCCGCAACCGGCACATGGGATAACGGCACTTATGCCTCCAACATCAGAAAAGACGGCGATTACCTCTACATTTCCGGCAGATACGGAAACAGCTATGATTACGCCGAGCTTATAGCTTCCCACGCAATCGCACCCTTCGGTTACTACCTGTCCGGCTGGACCAACAGCACTAACGTAACCTACGGCGGCACAGGTTCAAGCACTCACCACGCCGATTACACCGCATATGATGTAAACATCCACTTCTACACAGAAGACGGACTTACCGAGATGCGCAGAGATAACGGCGGCAACCTTGAGCCTTATGTTCCCACACGTACTTTCGCGCAGAGCATTACCTCAGCTCAGTTCAGCATTGCCAAGACCATGGCCGAGACCATGTATCCCAAGATCGGTTATGACTTCGCAGGCTGGCTTCCCGCGACCATCGTCAACAACGTGGTAACACCCATAGCGGGCAGAAGCCTTGTAACTGACACCTACGATATTGACGCTGCGGAGAACGATCCCGAGAACACCATCGTTGTAACCACAGGCAATAACAGCGATGTTTACGACCTCTACTTCGTAGCTTCTTACACAATCAAGAACTTCGGCGTAACCTACAATGTCGATAACGCTCTTTATGACAATACCACCCAGAATGAGGTTCAGTACGGCTCCACCTTCACAGTGCTTGCTGAGCCCACCGCAAGAGAAGGCTACACCTTCAACGGCTGGTATGATTCAAGGAACTCATCCACCAAGGTTAACGCCCTCTCAACAGCAACAATGGATGCCGAGGGTATCACCTACAACGGTACATTCGATCCCAATATGTACGGTGTAAACTTCGATGCCAACACCGGCACCTACGCAACAAATCCCAATCCGGTTCCCGTTGCTTATGACGCTCAGATTACAGAGCCCGCAACCCTTCCCACCAAGGCGGGTTACACGCTCATAGGCTGGGCCGAGTCAGCAAACGCGGCAACTCCCGATTACAGAACCGGCAGCGACACCGCTTACGCAGAGCTTCCCGCGCTCAACAGCACCAGCTTCGCTTCAGCGGACTTCTCAACTCCCGAAACTGTAGTCAAGACCCTCTACGCTGTATGGGAGGCTGACGAAGCTTACTACAGCATCGAGTTCTACTATGAGACTCTCACCGACGGCACTTACGAAATCGATTCCTCCAAGACCATCGCCAACGATGATAATTACAAGGCGGATGTTGATTCTACCGCAAGTGTTCCCGCGGAGCTTATAGCATCCAACGTAACCACCGGCTTCAGCCGTGCTCAGGGCGGCAATGCCAATGACGTGCTCAGCGGCACTGTTCCCGCAACCGGCACTCTCGTGCTCAAGGTTTACTACGAGAGAGATTCCTACAACATCTACACAGTGGTTGACGGCGTGACCACCAATACATATCCGTATGTTTACGGTGATGACATCAGTCAGTTTGCTCCCGCCGCTCCCGCCGATAAGGAAGGCCACTACTTCGATGACTGGAGCTGGGTTCCCGCCCGTCCGGCAGATGAGAAGATGCCCGCTGAGGATATCACTCTTACAGCTGCATGGCTCACCGAAGCGTACACCATCAAATACAACATTAACGGAGCAACCGGCACTCAGCCCGCAGACGAGCAGAACAAGGCATACGGCACCACATTCACCCTTGCTTCCGACGGCGCGTTCGCAAAGACCGGCCACACCTTCGACGGCTGGTACCTCGGCGACGCAAACTCCTGTGACTTTGCCACCAAGATCGGCGACGCAGGCGTTTCCTACACAGTTGCTGACCTCGGCGCCAACGGCGACCAGGTAACCCTGTGGGCAAAATGGGTGAAGGGCGAATACAAGCTCAAGCTCAACCTTGACGGCGGCACTTATGCGAGCGCTCCCACCGGCTTCACCTATGACAATGATAACGGTTACTACTACACAATGGTAACCTACGGTGATCCCGTTGCCGAAATCGCAGCACCCTCCAAGCTCGGTTATGACTTCGTCGCATGGGTCAACGGCGGTGCAAACGTTAACTTCCAGACCTTCACAATGCCCGCATTCGAGGTAGAGTTCAAGGCCACCTGGAGCGCTATCAACTACACCATCGCATTTAACAGCATGGGCGGCTCAGCCGTTTCGAGCATCACTCAGGGCTACGACACCTCCGTTGCAAAGCCTGCCGATCCCACTCTTACAGGCTACACATTCACCGGCTGGTACACCAGCGACACCATCCAGGATATGTCCACGCTTGTAAACTGGCCCGTAACAATGCCTCTTAACGGCACAACTTACTACGCAGGCTGGAGCATCAATAATTATAAGGTATATTATAATCTTAATGATGACGCGACAGATCCCGCTCAGTTCACCAATCCTTCAGACCTTGTGAACGGCGAATACATTGAGGTAGAGTACAACGCCGCTTCCATTCCCGCTCCCGCGGCAACCAGAGGCAACGGCTACACTCAGAGCGCGTCAGAACCCTGGACTTACTACACAGACAGCAATTACAGCACTGAATTCACCGGCAGCGCAATGCCCGCTCAGGACCTTTACGCAAAGGCAAACTGGGATGCTGAGGAATTCACAATCTCCTTCAATCCCAACGGCGGCGCCTTAACAAGCGTTCCCGCTGACTACACTGAGGAGAGCGGCATTTACACCGCGACACTCGCTTACGGTGACGCTGTTCCTGCAATCGGCACACCCGGCAGAGCAGGTTATGACTTCGACGGCTGGGGCAATGTTCCCAACACCATGCCCAAGGAGAACATTTCGTTCACCGCATCGTGGACCGCTCACGTTTACAATGTTGTTTACAACATCGGTGACGCGACCAACATTGATATAACAATCAACTCCACAGTTACCTACAGCGACAGCCCCGTTCCCGAGATTACTCTGCCCGTATTCGGCATTAACTTCGAATACACCGGCTGGAGTTTCGACGGCTGGTATTACAACAATACCAAGATTGAAACTGCCGCATTTGAGGTGCCCGCGCTTGCCTCTTCGGGCAACACCATAGAGCTCACAGCGCGCTACACTCAGAATGAATACACCGTTTACTTCATGGATGAAAACGGAACCGACCTTATCGGACAGTCCTCCGTTCTCCATTACAATGACTCCATCGCTTCACTTGCTTCCACAGTTCCTGCGGACTTCAGCTACAGCAACCCCGGTAAGGACTTTGCAGGATGGTGCACAGACACAACTCTTGCCAACTTCTTCAATGACTGGACCTTCATGCCCGCAAACGACATTTATGTTTATGCGAAGTGGACCGATCACGAGTATTCGGTAGTATTCTATGCGCCCGATGATCTCACCGGCGCAACTCAGCCCACAACATTCACAAACGGCAATGAGTACGCAACTGTCAGCCCGATAGTCCTCAACCAGGCACTCTCCAACGCAGACGTCTATGATGTACTCAATCCGTCACTCAGCGAAACACCTTACCCCGTAGTTTCCAACTATGATTTCTACGGCTGGGCTCTTGATCCCGCAACGGCTCCTGCCGACGCGGCAACATCCGATGACATCTTCTCATCCGCGGAGATTTACTCATGGGTAATTAACGATGTTGTTGACGGCCTTGCAGGCGACATCATAGCATTCTATCCCATCTATGACAGAACTCCCGTTGAGATAGTCCTCTCCTCCGATGAAGCGGATATAGTAGATAAAACTGAAACTCCGGGTGAGCCCGCGGTTGGTTACATCTACAACACCGGTGACTTTAACAAGGTTCCGGATCTCAGAACACAGCTCGAGGTACAGGGCGACGGTACTATCGACATCTTCCCGAGTAAGCTGAATACATACTGCGGCACCGGTACAAAGGTTACCGTTACCGACAATATGACCGACGAAGTCGTTGAGGTTTACTACCTGATAGTATTCGGCGATGTTGAAGGCGACGCAACCTGTAACTCCAATGACTATGGTATTATAGCTTCTCAGGTAGGTCTTGCCGAAACCAAGAGGACTTGGGAACTCGGCGACAACGATGATATCCTTATCACCGAACTTCCCGAAGAAGATCAGATTCTCTGCGAGTGCTATGTGAGAGCGGCCGACGCCAACGGCGACACCCTCTTCACCGGCGAAGACGCGAGCCTTATTCAGCTCTATGTTCTCAGAGTACTTCCCTATGAGTATGACGATCAGGAGAAGCACAGATACCAGGTAGAAATGGCGTAACCCGTCATAACATACAGTTTTAACACACTTTATTCTGCGGGCGGTGCGCCCGCCCGCAGAACCTGAGATTAATTTCTCTTTTATCCGCGCAAAAAACTCCAAGGAGGGAAAAAATGCAAATGACAAAAACTAAAAAAGTCGTTGCAATGATTCTGGCTCTTCTTATGCTTTCAAGCACTTTCTCGGTGCTTGCTTCAGCCGCGGCTCCCACGAGCATTCCCACTAACCCGGCGCCGCAGGTTTCCGTAAAAACCGAGATAGCTGTGCAGAAAAACGGCCAGTGGGTCGTGACCGACACGGTCAAGCCCGATGACGGTGCTGTTAAAGTTTATGTTTACGTGGGTACGGATTACTACTCATCGGATTCTCAGCTTTTACTGCACTATGACAGCGACTTCTTTGAACTCGGAGACTCTTATTTAGTAAACAATACTCCTACACAGGTTACCCTTAACACATTAGGGGCTGTGAATACCGCCAACCCCACAGTCAGTGGTGGCCTTACCGTGCAGCTTATCCCCGATGTAAACGGTGCGGGCACACTCGGCCTTCTGATGTACACAGGCGGCAGATATGTTTATCAGTATGATGACAGCACTTATATGTTCACTCTCGACCTCAAGGTAAGGAGCGATGTTGAAACATCTTCCAATACCGGCTCAGGCGCAGTGTGGGCAGATGCTGCTGATTTTGCCGATTCCACTCACCAGACCAATTACAATAACTTCCCTTATGGCGGTGATGACTCTACCACCAGAAAAAGGGATTCCCTCTCTATGCACACATGGGATTCTGTTTCCACCGAGCTCGTGCAGAGAGATGTTTCCATCAACAACAGCGTTGACTTTGTAATTGACGGCGTAACCACCGCCGTATCCGGCGTTGTCGGCGACAGCATCAATATTCCCGACCCCGCCAGGACGGGCTACACCTTCAACGGCTGGATAAACTCCAGCACATCCAACGGCGAAACGGGCAATGACCCCGCAGATGTCACCGAGCCCGCCGCTGACGCGCAAACACTCACAATGCCTTATGAAAAGGGCGTTAAGTTCACTGCTGATTACACTCAGAATGTCACCATTATCATTGATGCTAACGGCGGCAACGGCAGTGACACATACACCGTTCCCGGCGGCACCGCATGGAACAATCGGCCCAATGTAGCCCGCACCGGCTACAAGCTCATTGAGTGGACCGGCAGTGAGGGCGCGGGCGTTGTAAACGGCGAACCTCCCCTCACTTACCCCGAAGCCGCAAACGGCGTTACCACCTACACCTATACCGCACAGTGGGAAAAGTATGTCAAGATTACCTATAATGCCAACGGCGGCACCGTAAACGGCAACGCCACCGAAGAGTATCAGGGCGGCGATGACCAGGCCCAGGGCGAGCTTCCCGATCTCTATGACGGCAACATCTGGAACCCAGCCGATGTACCTCAGTACAATGTTTCTTCCAACTTCAGCAACCCCCATGTTACCAAAACCGGTAACTCGCTGCTCGGCTGGCAAGCCAACGGCACAGGTTCCGTTATCACCACTCTGCCCGGCGTTTATCCCGCGGACGACACCGAGTATATCGCTCTGTGGGATCCCGAGCAGGTAGTTGTGAAGCTCTATTATGATGAGGGCAGCTCTATCGTGACAAACGGCGTCGTCAACACGAGCGTTATCAGCTCCATCCTCGGCGGCAGCTATATCTCATTCCAGACGTACAACTACGGTGAACAGAATTTTGCTCCGCCCACATCAATTATGGGCGACAATGTCACCACATGGTACGATGCAAGCGGCAACGCTTATGCATCGGGCACAGCCATTACCCTCGACTCCAATGTACTTGGCAACGGTTTAGAGCTCAAGCTCGTTGCTTCGGCAAGCGAGCAGGATGCTCACAACGCCATATATGACCTTGACGGCAAGGGCGACTGGCCCTCAACTCTGCCCGCAGGCACCACTGTTGAGCAGGACGGCACCATTAAGTATTCCGCTACTTCCGGTGCTCTTATCACCAACCCCATCACCCAGGGTACTGTTGTTCCTACCGGCAAAAACGGCAGGACCTTCCTTGGCTGGGAGCCTCAGGTGAGCTATATGGGCGATGAAGATATTACCTTCACGGCCATATGGTCCGATCCCACGGAGTTCAACATCAAGTATTATATTGATGCGAGCGATTACAACTCCGACCCCGCCCAGGATAATCCGTTTGATTCCGCGGTTTACAGCATCGGCGTGCAGATAGATCCGGTTCAGGATCCCGAAAAAGAAGGCTATGACTTTGACGGCTGGGCATACTACACAGACCCAGACTTCACTCCAGGCAATAAGTACACCGGCAACCTCAATGACGGTATGCCCGAAGAGGATCTCTATGTGCTTGCCACATGGACACGGCTTGATTACAAAGTCTATTTCGACCTCAATGACGGCGGCGACACAGTTGACCCCGCCACGGTTGATGAGAATGACTTTGATGACACTGACGCCACTTACGGCAGATACATCAACACCGCCTACGACGCCGACCTTCCCAATCCCGACGCGAGCAGGGGCGACGGTTATGACGGCCCGGCATGGACTTACTTCCTTGATGCCGCGCACACTCAGGCCTATTCAGACTCCACCATGCCCGCTCAGGATATTTATGCGCAGGCAAACTGGACCAAGAATAACTTCAACGTGAACTACTACAGTCTCGATGACGATGCTGCAGCTTTTGCGACTGTTTCCGTTGAATATCTTACATCACCCATCACACTTCCCAACACAGCGCCTGTAAGGACCGGGTACACTCAGAATGAGGACGATCCCTGGACTTACTATAAGGATTCCGCCTTTACTCAGCAGTACACCGGCACCTCTATGCCCGCTTATGAGCTCTGGGCGCTTGCCAACTGGGATCCGAACACCTACAATGTTTACTACGACCTTGACGGCGGTGATTTTACCGGCAGCAACCAGGATAACCCCGAGGAAATCACTTACTCCGAAAACCTTGCTATTCCCGCTCCTCAGGCGGAGAAAGAGGGTTACAACCACGGCAACGCAAGTGAGAATCTCCCCGCTTGGAAGTATTACTACGACCAAGCCCACAATAACGAGTACACCGGCAATGTGATGCCCGCTGCCGATCTCTATGCTCAGGCTCAGTGGGATCCTTATGATTTCTCAATTTACTTTGAGCCCAATGGCGGCACACCGAACTCTATCAGTCCCATACAGGCAGAGTATCAGGACAGCATCACATGGCCCGCAGATCCTACAAGAGAAGGTTATGATTTCAACGGCTGGCACGAATCATCAGAAGACGGCACACTCCGTTATCAGCCCGGTCAGAGCGTAGCAACCATGCCGCTCATCGGTGCGGACGGCGCGTCTCTGAACCTCGTTGCCGGTTGGGATCCCTATCTCTTTACCATTGATTTCAATGAGAACGGCGGCACGAGCGTAAACGATCTTGTTGACGTTCCCTATGAATCCGATATCACATCCCTCTGGCCTACTAATCCCATTCAGGACGGTTACACCTTTGCCGGCTGGTATACAGTTGACAGCAATAATGAGCCTGATGAGCTTATCGGCTCGGCTGATATTTGGCAGAAGGCTCTTGAGATTGCAAACGGCGACACTATTAATCTTATCGCCGCATGGACTCCTATTGACTACACAATCACATTCGTTCTCAATGACGGTGAGTTTGATCCTCTTGAGCAGGATTATGTGATTGACGGCTCCAATTCGGATCAGGTTCTCCTTGAGAAACCTTACACCACCTCGATTGCGCAGCCCGCTGCTCCCGTTAAAGAAGGTCACACCTTCGGCGGCTGGTACACCGATGCGCAGTGCACCGACGGCAACGAAGTAAGCTGGCCCGTAAGTATGCCTCTTAACGGAGCAACATATTACGCCAAGTGGACTCCTAACCCCTACGGTATCACATATATCCTTGTTGACCCGGATAATGCAAACGATGTATGGCCGGATGCAGCATCATTCGACAATCTTACCGGTACTGCTCCCGATTACGACCACCCCGCAACGGTCAACTACGGCGAAAATCTTCCCGAACCCGTAGTCAGCAGAGGCGACGGTCTCTCATTCGACTCTTGGGAAGTTTATTACACCGATGCAGATGATGATAAGTATCCTCTTGAAATCGGCACCGATACTATGCCCGCTTATCCCGTGACTTACATAGCGTCATGGACACCAAACGAAATTGATATCAACTACATAGTTAATGAAGATGATTCACTCAACTCAAGCGATCAGATTATTTACTATGAGCCGGTATCAGATAATGTTCCCGAAGAGCCTGAGGTTGAGGGCTACATCTTCAACGGCTGGAAGTACTACACCGCCGCAACTTGCGAAGCTGCAGATGAGTACACAGGCACTCTTGATGCCGACGGCAACCCCGAGCATATGCCCGCATATGAGCTCTGGGCTGTAGCGGATATGAGCCTCAAAGAGCTCAATATTACATACTATCCCGAGGATGACACTGACGATCCCATCGTATGGAAAGTTGCGACCGATCATCCCACAGAGCTCAACTACGGCGAAACTCTTCCAAATCCTGATGTTAGCAGGCTTCCCGGCTACAGATTTGATGGTTGGGAAGTTAAAGGCGAGGATGATCAGGGTGTTGTTCACTCCTTCACAGCAGGCACTGACACAATGCCCGACTATGATGTTGAGTACACTGCTCTCTGGACTGCCAACGAATTCACTATTACTTATGTTATGAACAGCGGTGAATATGCAACTGCTCCCGCAAACTTTGTTGCCGACGGCAGCAACTACAAATACACAGCTGCTTACACAAGCGCAGTCAGCAAGCCTGCTGACCCCGAAAGAAGCGGTTATGTATTCGGCGGCTGGTTTACGGATGCCGGCTTCGGCACTCCCGTTACATGGACAGGACTTACAATGCCCGATGAGGATGTAAGCTTCTACGCCAAGTGGGATAAGGATTCCTTCACTGTATACTATGATCTGAATAACGCGATTGCGACTTATGATGACACATCACTGTCAGATCCGTATTCGGCCAGCGTAATATTTGAAGGCGCTATTCCCGAGCCCGCAGTAACGGCTGAAACTTCAACCGAGAAATACAGATTTGACGGCTGGACCTTCTACACCGACGCGAACCATACGCCCGGCAATGAGTACACCGGCACAATGCCCGCTCAGACTCTTTATGCTCAGGCTAACTGGACCGAGAAGCACAAGGTTACCTTCTATGTAAACCTTGAAAATGCAAATGCAGGTATTTACAGGAAGACCGAAATTGCCGCAAACGGCGAGAAGTGGGTACCCGAGGGTGAAAACATCACCAGTGAAGGTGTAACAGTTCCCACCGAAACCGGCTATGCATTCAAGGGCTGGAGCACCGATCCCGGTGCGGCAAGCGGCGTTACAAGCACCGCAACTGCAATTGCTGAAATGGATACCGCGCTTCTGAATAATGAGGGTATAGTACCCGTTTTCGCAACCTGGGAAGCCGGCGCGGCAACCTATGTTGTTAATATCTATCAGATGGGTACCGACGGCGCTTACGGCGCAACCTCAAGCACCGACACCGTTTCAGCGAGCGTAGGCAGTGTTATTGACGCTACTCCCGCCGCTGCGGATATCCCCACAGGTTTCCATCTTGATACAACTTATGCAGGCGACGGAGATCATCCCGCGTACCTTGCCGGCGGTGTTATTCCCTCCGACGGTACTGTACCGGTTTACAGCATCTACCTTGCCCGTAATGAGCACACAGTAACCTTCTATGCTGCAGACGGCTCAGCTCCCAACCCCGCAAGCGCGGCTGCGCTTTACGGAGCGGCGCTGCCCACCTCCGCAAGCACCAGAGACGGTTACACCCTTACCGGCTGGACATAT
>JAEEGL014214615.1_pt1 | contig 26004 bp, 25 predicted proteins | sample 9134231 | NCBI WGS metagenome assembly JAEEGL01 (sample SAMN16246548, study PRJNA631951) | gut metagenome | biome: gut microbiome; feature: rumen; material: fiber-attached | host: Bos | place: Iran: Karaj | collected 2018-10 | reverse complement strand
GGAAAACCGGGTGGAGGAGATGAGCCTGCTGGTCGGGATGCTTTCCCGCAGTACCGGGGAGGAGCTCAGCCATTATGACAGTATCTCCTCGGCACCGAAGTACCGCCGGCTCCTGGCACCGGTCTATCTGCGCAGAAGAAGGGAAGATGTACTGAATGAGCTTCCGGAAAAGGAAGAGATAGAAAACTGGGTGGAGATGACAGAGAAAGACCAGCAGCGTTACCGCGCTGCGCTGCGGGCAGACCGCTTCATGGATCTGCGCCGGGTATCCTGGCAGACAGAAGACCTTGAACAGTCCGCCAAGGCGATGCGCCTGCTGGAGATCTGTGAAGAAGCCCACGTGAACGGCCATAAAGTTATCGTTTTCTCTTTCTTCCGCGATACACTCCAGGCGGTAAGCAGACTGCTCGGGGATCTGGCGGCGGAACAGATTACAGGATCGGTATCTTCGGAGAGAAGGCAGGAGATCATCGACCGGTTTACGCTGACGGAGGATCATTGTGTCCTGCCTGCCCAGGTGATTGCGGGCGGTACAGGGCTGAATATCCAGGCGGCGAACATTGTTGTATTCTGTGAGCCGCAGCTGAAGCCTTCGATAGAGAACCAGGCCGTATCCAGGGTATACCGGATGGGTCAGACGCAGAAGGTGATCATTCACCGCCTGCTGTGCGTGCATACCATTGATGAACGGATCATGGATCTTCTGACGGACAAGCAGGAGCTGTTTGACCGCTTTGCGGATGATTCCCTGGTCGGCACGGAATCCCTGAGGATGACGGAAAGCGCCTGGATCAAACAGGCAGCCGATGAGGAAAGAAAACGCTGGGGAGAAGAAATAGAACCGCTGTAGCGGTTCTTTTACATGATTCTGTTCTTTCCGTGGTAGGCGATGGCCATGAATCCCGGACCGACATGAGCACCGATGACAGGCCCGATGCGCATGATGGAGATGTTCTCTTCCTTCAGGCCAGGCCAGTGATTGCAGAGATCGGTACGAAGCTGCTCGGCTTCTTCCTTCTGGTCGGTGTGGATGATGTACATTTCTTCTTCATAGGTGATATCTGCGATATCGTCCTTCATGGAGTCGATCAGTGCCTTGAGGCACTTTTTCCTTCCCCGGATCTTGTCCGTAGCGACCAGTTTTCCGTCGTTCTTGATATACAGCAGAGGCTTGATGCTGAGAAGGGAGCCGACAATGGCAGAAGCGTTGGACAGTCTGCCGCCTTTGCGCAGCCACTGGAGATCATCCACCATGAAGCGGTGAATGAACTCCCTTTTATGGGCTTCGCCCCATTCAACCGTCTCTTCAAACGTCATACCGTTGTTGCGGCAACGGACCAGCTGCTTGACAAACAGCGCAAGCCCGCCGGTAATGCAGTAGGAATCAATGAAGTGGATCTTCCTGTCCGGGTATTCTTCCTTGACCTTGGCAATGGCACGTTCAGCATTGGCGATGGAAGAGGAAACTGCCCGTGACATATCGGTATAGATGAGATCGTTTCCTTCGTCCAGAATGCCCTTGAAGAATTCATAGTAGGCAAATTCCGGGATCTGCGATGTATTCGGCATCTTGCCTTCCCGCATAGCAGCGATCAGGTTCCGCTTGGTTTCAGACCGGCAGTCATCCTGGAATACTTCTCCGTCAATCTCGTAGGTATAGGAAATGAACGGTACGTTATGGCCGTAGAGATAGACGGAGGACAGGTCGCAGGTGGACGCCGTGGCAATTACATATTCATTCATACAACAAGTCGATTATAGACCTCTTGGGGATTTTGTAAACAGAATCTGCATCAGAAGCCCCGTTCATCGAACTTCATGCGGGAGAGTGTTTCTGCTTTGAAGTCATTGTATCTGTCCTGACGGATCGCCTGGCGGGCTTCTTCCATCAGTTTCAGCAGGAAACGGGTATTGTGGATGGACATCAGGCGTGTACCGAAGCCTTCATGGCTGCGGAAGAGATGGTTCAGATAGGCTTTCGTGTAGTGCCTGCAGCACTCGCAGTCGCATTCCGGATCCAGCGGTGTGAAATCGTTTTTATAGATGTTCCGCTTGATATTGATCCGTCCCTGGCTGGTCATCAGCGTGCCGTGCCTGGCCAGACGGGTAGGGAGCACGCAGTCGCACATATCGATATTGCAGGAAACAGCTTCCAGCAGATCATTCACCGCACCGACACCCATCAGATACCTTGGTTTGTCCAGCGGCAGTTTTTCCACGGACCAGCGTACCATGCGGTACATCGTCGCTTTGTCTTCACCGACCGATGTGCCGCCGACGGCATAGCCGTCAAAGTCCATCTTAACCAGCTCCTCTGCGCAGCGCAGGCGCAGGTCTTCATAGTCACCGCCCTGGACGATGCCGAAGAGCGCCTGTTCGTCAGGACGCTCATGGGCTGCTTTGCCGCGCGCTGCCCAGCGCAGGGTACGCTCCATGGACTGCTCGGCATATCTTCTGTCCGCAGGGTAGGGGATGCATTCATCAAAGGACATGATGATATCCGCACCGATCCGGTTCTGGATCCGGATGGAGTCTTCCGGTGAAAGGAACAGGGTATCCCCGTTCAGGGCGTTTTTGAATGTAACGCCTTCCTCCTTGATCTTCCGGCTGTCTGCCAGGGAGAACACCTGAAAACCACCGCTGTCCGTCAGCATCGGTCCTTTGTAGTTCATGAACTTCTGTACACCGCCCGCCATGGCTACGGTATCTTCGCCCGGCTGCAGCCATAGATGATAGGTATTGGCCAGAATGACACCGGCACTGATGGCATACAGTTCTTCCGGTGAAAGGAACTTCACGGTAGCCTGGGTGCCTACGGGCATGAACATCGGTGTTTCTACATCACCGTGAGGTGTATGCAGAACACCTGTCCGGGCACCGGACTGTGTACAGATATGGGTGATTTCAAACTGGATCGGTCCTGCAGCCATACAATGAGTATACCAAATCCGCACGGGAAGAAACACGTGATATAATAAAGAAACGATGAAAAGCCAGTCGATCAAGGTCATCAACCTGCCGCAGACAAAAGAGTCCCTGCCGGCAATCAGGGTCAAGCCGATCCTGATCCATGTCCTTTTCATTGTGCTTGCTTTCTGGCTGATCTTCAGTGATTCGGAACTGACAGCCGCAGGGATCATGCTGCTGGTGTTTCCCATCTTCTCTCTGTTCGTGCTGCCGGACAGGACGCTGGTGGAGTTCTCGGAGCAGTACATGGTCATGTACAATGAGCGGGACAGAGAGCGGTGCATGCTGATCTACTGGGAGGATATTGTTTCCTGGCAGTATGAGTGGCACCGGTGGGCAGACCATTTCATCGTCAACCTGGTGGATGGTTCTTCCTGTTCAGTGGATATGTACTCCAAACGGAGAATCAGCGGCTGGATGGAGCATTATGCTCCACACAAGGAGATCCGTGCAGGGCGTAAGGAGGGTTCATGATGGTACCGGTGGACAAGGACAGGGTGGAAATGTGCAGGAAGGCACAGGTTCCGGATTCAATCTACGATGATATGGAAATGGTGTTCAACATGTTCTCCGACAGTACCCGTCTGAAGATCATGAACGCGCTGTTTACAAGCGAACTGTGTGTCGGCGACATTGCGATTCTGCTGGAGATGTCCCAGTCAGCGGTCAGCCATCAGCTGGCTTCCCTGAAGAAGACAAAGCTGGTCAGGACGCACAAAGTAGGCAAGAGGGTCTACTACTCCATGGCGGACGAACACATCAAATACATCTATCAGATGGCTTACGAGCACGTCATTGAAGACTGACATGAAGATTGCTGCCATTGATTTCGAAACAGCGAACGAACATCCGGCAAGCATCATTTCCATTGGTGTGTCGGTAATGGAAGACGGCATGCTGGAGCGGAAAGTGGAGACATTGATCCGTCCAAAGAAGAGCGTGTACTACTTCCGCAGAGGCAACACAATGATCCACGGACTCCACGCACAGGATGTCAAGGATGCCCCGGAATGGCCGGAAGTATACGGAAAGCTGGAGCCGTACTTTGAAGAATGTGTATGGGCAGCGCACAACGCTTCGTTTGATATGGGATGCATTCGGGCGGCCTGCCGTATGTATGATATGCCTGTGCCGAATCTGCGCTATTTTGATACGGTGGAACTGAGCCGCAGGGTGTATCCGCAGATTCCGCACCACAGGCTGAATGACGTCTGCGATTATCTGCACATCGATCTGGATCATCACCAGGCAGGCAGTGATGCATATGCCTGCCTTATGATTGTCGGCTGTACGATGACACTGGCCGGCATCTACGATATTGAAGAGCTGCTGAAGCAGTGCGGAATACGCATGTATGAACTGTGAGGTTGAAGAAATGACACTGAAATGCAGAGAATGCCGTGAATGCAACGGCATCGCCTGCCGGGGTGAAATACCCGGCGTCGGAGGAAAGGATACCGGACGCAGCTTTATCCGCAATGTGGAAGCGTTCCGGAAAGTCCGCATCAATATGGATGTCTGCGCTGAACCCGGAGAGATCAGCACCGGAACGGAGATTCTCGGTGTGAATCTGTCCGTACCGGTATTTATGGCACCGGTTGCCGGGATCCGCAACAACTACGGTGCGGATATCGATGAATATGATTACAACTGCATGATGCTGGACGGCTGTGACCTGGCAGGGATCCGCGGCTTTACCGGTGACGGCATTGATATTGAAGGGCTGTTTGCAGTACCTGCCAGGGCAGTCAATGACCATGATGGACACGGGATCGTGACCATCAAGCCCTGGGTCAGGGAAGGTGTGGATGCCCGGATAGACATTCTTTCGAAACTGAAGTTCGACATGGCCGCGATGGATATCGACGCCGCCGGACTTCCTCTGCTCAGAGCCGGGAAGACACCGGTAGAGACCAAGACAGCGGAAGAGCTGCGCTATATCCGGAACAGACTGGGGAAACCGTTCATCGTAAAGGGTGTTATGACAGTCCATGCCGCACAAACAGCAGTGGAAGCCGGCTGTGACGCGATTGTCGTTTCCAACCATGGCGGCCGTGTCCTGGACGATACACCCGGAACCATTGAAGTGCTGCCGGAGATTGCCGCAGCTGTCAAAGGAAAGATCACCATTCTCCTGGACGGCGGTGTACGCAGCGGAAATGACATCTTCAAGGCACTGGCGCTCGGTGCGGACGGCGTACTGATCGGCAGACCGCTGGCACTTGCCTGCGTCAAGGGAGGAGCTGAAGGCATCCGCACGGCTGTAGAAGGCCTGCAGCGGCAGCTGAAGGATACGATGCTGATGACAGGATGTCACTGCATTGCGGACATCACAGCTGAAAAAGTCAGAATCGTTGATTGAAAGAAACATCACTTTCTTTCTGAAACGATTTACACCGCTGAGGATCTTGGGTATAATACACGTTAAGAGCGAGGAAAGCCATGAAAAAGTATGACAACAATGCCTTCTTCTGGCAGAAGGTGGATACCCTGTTCCTGCTGGGAAGGGTCAATATTGAAAAGCATAAAGGGGAAACACATCCCATCTATGCCAACATGATCTATCCGGTGGACTACGGTCACCTGAACGAAACACTGAGCATTACGGACAAAGGGCTTTCCGTTTACGTAGGTACCCGCAGGCCGGCAACTGTGACTTCATTGATCGTTGCGGTGGATATTCTCGAGAAGTCCATGGATGTAAAGATGCTGGTCGGCTGCACGGAGGAAGAAACCAATGATATTCTTCACTTCCTGAACCAGTCGGAATTCCATAAGACGGTATTGATCAACAGGGGTAATGAAATCCCTGTCTGGGGATTTACGGAAGACTGAAAAAGGCTCATACGAGCCTTTTTTACTGTATAGCATTCCCGTCGAAATCGTAGTGGATGTGTTCGGGTTTCAGGTCCAGGATGATTCTTTCACCGAAATCCAGGGCGTCTGCGTAGACTTCTTCAAAAGACCGGCTGTCCCGTTCGCCGGGACGTCCCGGCGGACAGTATTCTGTATGATCCTCATTGAATACAATGAGACCGTGGTCATGCTTGTGCATGATCATCATGCCGGATATGTTGTGCGGCCATTTCATCAGCTTTTCAGCATAGAAGACGATCCGGTACCTGAGCTCACTCCCCGGCCGTATCAATCGGGAGATCCGGGATACACCATCAATGGCTTCCACAGTGTCTTTTCTGGTGATGGTATCACCGTAGACAGTGGACGCAGCTTCCATAAGCAGATCCGCCAGCGCTTCGGTTTCTTCCTTGTTCAGCTTTGTCAGCCGGTGTACATCATAGTCATTGATGGTCAGTCCGGCATGTTTCAAAGCCCAGAGATCGATGTCTCCTTCATTGCGGTAATGAACCTGGTTATGGCTTCGGGCGTAGCGTTCTTCCTCCTCCTGGGAGGCCCAGATGATCAACGGATGGGCCACTGAATCCAGAGCATAATGCGCAACGAATCCGTAATAATAGCTCTTCAGCAAAGGATGCCTGTCTGTATAGTCCTTCAGGAAGAACAGCAGTTCCTTTGTCTTTTCCCGGTGCATTTTGCCGCCCAGCCAGTGCAGGGATCCGGGCAGGAAGGAATAACGGCTGAAGAACATAACATCCGGTCCCTGGGTACCGATGTAGAAGAGTTCCGGCCTGTCAATGGACCTGCGGAGCTCCGGCAGCCTTTCCAGCAGTTCTTTGGCAAACAGGGCGTGTGTAGTGGCGGATGGCATACACGGTTCCTCAGTAGAACAGATAGCTGCCGATCCTTACCTGTGTGGATCCGCATTCTACGGCAATCCGGTAATCATCGCTCATGCCCATGGAAAGAATCCGGATCTGTTCCCCGTATTTTTCTCTGATTCTGTCGAACAGTTCTTTTCCCTGCAGGAAGATCCTGCGGATTTCTTCTTCATCTTCTGTGTGCGGACCCATGGCCATGATGCCTTCCAGGCGGATATGAGGAAGCTTCATGATTTCATCAATGAACGCAAAGGCATCCTCTTCTGCCAGTCCGGTTTTGTTTTCGTCCTGAACAGCCAGGTGGAATTCAGCGAGGCAGGGCATGACCTTGTCGATGCGGGCGCATTCCTTCTCAATGACCTTCGCAAGCGGCAGATTGTCCAGAGACTCCACCATGGATACATACGGTGCAATGGACCTGACCTTGTTTCTCTGCAGATGACCGATGAAATGCCATTCGATATCAGCAGGAAGATCCTTCTTGGCAAGGATTTCCTGGGCGTGGTTTTCACCGAAACAGCGCTGCCCAAGTGCATAATATGCCATGATTTCCTCCTCTGAGCGCGTTTTGGATACCACAAGCAGACTGACATCCGGTCCGATGGTTGTTTTTACTTCGTCATAGTGATCAACGGGAATTGTATTCATAGGAAGATTATACCATCGGAACATGTTATAATAAACGACATGGAAATGAAAGAAACACGTGATTCCATTACCCGTCTGCTGGTGATCCTCGCGATAGCGATCGGTCTGGTCAGCCTCTGCATGAATCTGTTTTCCATGTGGCTGGAGAAGAACAATCCCCGGCCGTCAGGACCGACTGTCTACCAGGAAACATCCGTCGTGGTGAACATCATGGTTGCAGGACAGGTGGACTACGTCAGTGACGGGCAGGAAACGGATATCTCCCTGCTGGTGGAAACCGTGCCGAACTATGACTACGCTGTATTCAAGCAGAGAACCCTGGTTCCCATGGAAGGGGAGACGACCGCGGTGGATGCACTGGCCTGGGTAGGCTTTGATGCGGTATGCCTGGCGGACGAGCATTCGCTGCATTACGGCAAGGAAGGTGTGGAGGCTTCCCTGGATTACTGGGGTACCAGAAAGCTTCTGTGCGCAGGCACGAACATCTCCACCGACCAGCAGAACCTGATCCGTCCTGTGGATCTGGGCGGCATTACAGCCGTGGTGCTGTCCTTTACGGAATCCCTGGATGATCCGATGCCGGAAGCGGCGCACTATCTCGTAAACCAGTATGATCCCGAGAAGAGCCCTGAGATTGTAAGGGCGGCAGCGGAGCAGGCGGATATTGTAATCGTCTGCATCGATTGGTGGCAGGACTATCTGGAGATTACAGAACAGCAGAAGGAGACGGCACGGCAGCTGGCGGATGCCGGTGCATCCATCATTATGGGCAGTGCCGGGAATGAGATCCTGCCGGTCTGCTGGATCGATGATACGCTTGTGTTCTACGGAATGGGCGACCTCATGAGCAACAATCCGTATACCTACGGACTGCTGGGTGCGGTTACGGTCACCAAATCCACACTCAATGACAAGACCAGGGTGGAACTGACCAATCCCCGGGTTGAGATCGTCTGCAGCACACGCATCGGGGACAAGTACTGTGTATCCGGCATCACTGATGTGGACAGTGTGCTCTACAGGAACAAATACAAAGAAATCTGCACTGTACTACACAGTCTGGATGATTCCATCCGCCTGGGCGGTATCCGCTGAGGCGGATTTATTTAAGGAGGGTATGAACCATGGACCGCAGCAATACCATTATCAGGACGAGCATTATCGGCATTCTGGCCAATATCATGCTGGCAGTATTCAAGGCAGCGGTAGGCATGCTTGCCAATTCCATCGCAATTGTCATGGATGCCGTCAACAATCTCAGTGATGCGCTGTCTTCCGTCATTACCATCATCGGTACTAAACTGGCAGGCAAGCCGGCTGACCGCAAGCATCCTTTCGGCTTCGGAAGGATCGAATACATGAGCGCGATGATCATTTCCATCCTGGTCCTGTATGCAGGAATCACATCCCTGACGGAATCCGTCAAGAAGATCCTGTCACCGCAGGTGCCGGACTACAGTGTGTTTTCACTGATCATTGTTGCATCAGCTGTTGTTGTAAAGATCCTGCTGGGCAGGTATGTAAAATCCGTCGGTGAGAAGGTGAACAGTGATTCCCTGATCAACAGCGGAGCGGATGCGCTGAACGATGCGGTCATCTCTGCATCTACGCTTGTTGCGGCTCTGGTATGGATGTTCGGGCATATATCTCTGGAAGCCTGGCTGGCTGCGGTGATTTCCGTACTGATCATCAAGAGCGGTGCGGAAATGCTCGGCAGCACCATCAGCCAGGTACTGGGCCAGGGGGCGGAAGCGTCCTATCTCAAGGAAATCAAGCGTACAGTGAGCTCTGTGCCGGGTGTACTCGGAGCCTTTGACCTTACACTCCATGACTACGGACCCGACCGGTACCTCGGCAGTGTACATGTCAGTGTTCCCGATACGATGACAGCGGACCAGCTGGACAAGCTGACCCGGGAGATTACGGATGAAGTCATGCAGAAGCACGATGTGATTCTGACCGCAGTGGGCTTCTATGCTCAGAATACGAAGAACGATGCGGCAGCCGAAGCGCTCGGCAGGATCCGGACAGCGGTACTGTCCGAACCGTATGTACTGTCCATGCACGGGTTCTTCATCGATATGGAGAAGAAGCAGATCCGGTTTGATATCGTCGTGGACTATGAAGTCGCGGATCCGGCACTGACGCATGAACATGTATTGAACAAGTGTGCTGAGGAATTCCCCGGCTATGATATCCGGATCGGCATCGACCGGGATCTGGGCAATGAATAATCAAGCAAAAGAAAGAATTGCTGTTCTGGCGAACAGCCCGGCAGATCTGGACGGACTGTATGCAGCCGGCTGTGATGAAGTGATCCTTGCGTACAACGGTCTCTCTCTGGCTGCTGTCCGGAAGGCGCAGCAGATCCTGCCCGGGACCGGCTGGATGCTGAATGCCGTCTTCTTTGAAGATGAGCAGGATCAGGTCCGGAAGGTGCTCGCACAGCTGCAGGCAGGCACCGGCTCCATCTATTTTTCCGATCCCGCGCTCTGTGCGTGGGCGGATGAATGCGGTATGACGGACCGCCTGGTCTACCGGCCGGATACACTGGCTGTCTCCGCGCCGGATCTGCTGTGGTGGATGAAGCAGGGAATATGCAGCGTATGCGTTTCACCGCTGCTGACACTGGAGGAAATCCTGGCAATCGGGGATGCCTGCCCGGACTGTGAAGTGACCGTGCACGGACATCTGCCGATGTCCTTTTCGCGCCGCCCGCTGCTCAGCAGCTTCGGTGCAGAGAAAGAACGATTTGATTACACACTGCAGGAAGAAACCCGGCAGGAACACTATCCTGCCTATGAGGATGAGAGGGGAACCCTGATCTATACCGACTATGTACAGTGTTCCTTTACAGAAATCCTGCAGATGCGTGAACACGGCATCCATCGTTTTTTCATCGATGGTTCTTTCCTCGGTGAGGAAGAACTGATGGATGCGGTAAGGGGATACCGCACCGTCCTGGACGGAGCGGATCCGCGGAAAGTGGAAGAGGCGTACAGAAAGAAGCACCGCTCTGTGCTTTCCAGCGGCTATTACAGGGAGAAGACGATCGAATGAAGAAACCGGAACTGCTGGCGCCTGCGGGGGATCCCGAACGCTGCAGAACAGCGATACAGTACGGAGCGGATGCGGTGTATCTCGGCGGAAGGCGTTTTTCCCTGCGTTCCCGGGCATCGAACTTTACCCTGCAGGACATCCGGGAAGCCTGTGCGTTTGCGAAGGAACACAGCGCCGCAATCCATGTCACGGTCAATGTCATCCCGCATGAACAGGACTTCGATGGCCTGGAAGACTATCTGAAGGAACTGAGGGATGCCGGTGTACAGGCCGTGATTGCAGCATCGCCGGCAATCATGGCACTGGCCAAGGAGACAGTACCGGAACTGGAAGTGCACTGCAGCACACAGCTGTCCATCACCAATGCAGCCGCGGCGGACTTCCTGCAGAAGCGGGCAGGCATCGACCGGGTTGTTCTGGCCAGGGAATGCTCTCTGGACGATGTCAGGCGCATTACCGCATCCTGCAGCGTTGATACGGAAGCGTTCATCCACGGAGGCATGTGTGTGAACTGGTCCGGCAGATGCACCCTGAGCAACCGTATGACACTGCGGGATGCCAACAGAGGCGGCTGTGCCCAGTCCTGCCGCTGGCACTACCATCTGTACCGCGGTGAAAAGAACACCGGCATGATGACCATGGGGTCCAAGGACCTTTGCGCTGTATACGAGATTGCGGACCTGATGGATGCAGGAGTGTCATCCTTCAAGATCGAAGGCCGGATGAAGACGGAATACTATGTAGCCTCCATTGTCTCTGCCTACCGGCATCTGATCGATGAAATCGCAGAGAAGGGACGTCCGGGCGAAGAGCGTATGCGCTGGCATGCGGAACAGATCATGAAGGGGGAGAACCGGGAAGTCTGTTCCGGGTTCTACCGCGGCACCGCCGGCAGGGACTCCCTGATCCTGCATCCGGATCAGGACGACCGCCTGAATCACCGCTTTCTGGGGAAAGTGGAATCCGTCCGCAGCGGCCGCGCTGTACTTGTGACGAGGAACCCGTTTTCCATCGGTGACCGTGCAGAAGTCATGAGCCCGGGCATGCCGGTGCGCTCGTTCATCATCGAAGAGATGAAGGACGAAGAAGGCAATTATCTGGAGCGCAGCCGTACACCGATGCGGCAGATTGAAATCCCTGTACCCTTTGAAGTACAGCCCGGGGATATGATGCGGAGGGAATGATGATTCTGGAAGGTGACGTAAGTGTTAAGGCTGCACTGCTCGGCGGAAAGCGGACAGTGCAGAAGGTAATGCTCGATGAGAAGCGCCGGGACAGGAACGCTGCTTTCATCCTGCGTGTCTGCGAGCAGAACGGGATTGATGTTGTCCGCTGCAGCAGAAGCGATGTCGACGCAGCTGCTTCCGGCAGAACACACGGAGGGATGATCGCCGAAGCGTGCGCCAGGAACTATGACCGTACGGAGGACTGCCTTTCCCCGGATGTTCCCTTTGTGGTGCTGCTGGAAGGGGTGGAGGATCCGTACAACCTCGGCTATGTCATGCGTACGCTGTACAGTGCAGGGTGTACCGGTCTGGTTCTGAAGCAGCGCACCTGGGAACATGCAGAACCGGTGATTGTAAAATCCAGCGCCGGTGCGTCAGAGTATCTGACCACGGTATTGTCGGAGGATCCGGTCAAGGACATCCGGTGGCTGAAGGAACAGGGACTGTTCTGCTATGCAGCAATGCGGAAGGATGCATCGGTGTACTATGACGGAGATTACCGGATTCCGATGATCATGATGATCGGCGGCGAGATGAGAGGCCTGTCCTCGGCAGTACTGGAACTGAGCGACAGGAATGTATACATCCCCTATATGAATGATTTCCGCAATGCGCTGAATGCGGCCTCGGCCTGCAGTGCGCTTGCGTTTGAGGTGGTACGGCAGCGGCTGTATCCGAGGTGAGAGATGGAGAAGATCAATTCCCTGCAGAACCGGAAGGTGAAGGAGTGGGCATCGCTCCAGCAGAAGAAATACCGTGATGCACAGGGCAGATTCCTGATTGAAGGAGAGCATCTGATCCAGGAAGCGCTGGAAGCCGGCTGTGTGGAAGCTGTAATCTGCAGCGGAAACCAGCCGTTCGGCTTCGATACGGTCTATGAAGTGACAGATGCGATCATGAAGAAACTGTCCCGGAATCCATCCGGGGCAGAATATATCGCTGTCTGCCGTTTCCCTGTCTTTCCTGCCCGGGATGAAACAAGAGCAATCCTGCTGGACGGGGTACAGGATCCGGGAAATCTGGGCACACTGATCCGTACAGCGGTATCATTCGGCTTTGATCATGTATGGTGCTCGGAAGGCTGTGCAGACCTCTACAACGAAAAGACCATCCGTTCTACACAGGGAGCGCTGTTCCGGATCCCCGTGGAGCGTACAGACCTGAAGAAGACCGTACAGGAACTGAAGCAGAAAGGATTTACCGTAATCGGTACAGCGCTCCGTGATTCCGTTCCTTTTGCATCATTGCCGGTACCGGCTCAGGCAGCTTTTGTCTTCGGCAACGAAGGCAACGGCATTACACCGGAGATTCTGGATCTCTGCGACCATTGTGTACGGATTGAGATGGATGGTTTTGAGTCTTTGAATGTAGCGGTTGCGGGCGGTATTGTGATGTACCGCTTCAGGAAGGGTATATGATCCGTCTTTATCTCTGCGGGACGAACTACGATGGTGTATGGGCCTCGGATGTACTGCCGGAAATCTTCAGCAGCCGGATGAAGGCAGCCGTTCTGCCGCTTTCCTACGATTACGGCTGGTCTTCTGACGCGGCAGATTGGTCCGAGCAGTTTTCCGAGGACAGTATGTTCCGCTATGATCTGAAACGGCCGCTGGTATCCTTCGGAATTCCGGAAAAAAACATCCGGTGGATCGACCACTACCGGATGGAAGGGTTTGAGCCGGATGATTATGATGTACTGGTTCTGGTCGGAGAAGACCCGGCAGAGTGCATGATGCGCATGGATGATCTGGGACTGGATCTGCAGTCCTACCGGGGAATCCTGATCGGTCTGAGTGCCGGGGCATCCATCATGGCAGAGCGCTTTTCTCTGTACAGCGAGGATTCGCCGGTCTTTGAACTGCTGCCCGGGCTGGGACTTTCCCAGGGATTCCTGCTGGATATGCACTGGCAGGAAGATGAATTCCATCTGCGCAATGTCATCTATATGCTGGAAACCCAGGATTTTCCGGCCATCTGCATTCCGGAAGACGGCGGCCTTCTGGAGGAAGAAGGGCAGTTCCTGCTGTTCGGCAGTGCATTCGTTGTTACAGACCGCGATCTCGACCGGCTTTATATGAAGCTGGAAAGCTGCCGCTGAATCAGCCCCAGTACCAGCCGGGAAGGAATTCCAGAAAACGCAGCCAGGAAGCACTTGATGCAAAGCCGCAGATGACCGGAAGGTACAGACAGAACAGGAACAGTGCTGCACCGGCGGCAATGCGCTTTGCAGTCCGGTGTCCGGACAGTACGGACGCCATGGCCATGCACAGGAAGAGCACGGACGGGTAATAGTGGTAGGCAAAGGTGCTGCGGCTCACCAGCAGCCACGGCAGCAGTGTACTCCAGTAACCGATTGCGATCAGACCGGATGTCCGGTCTTTTTCTATGACTGCTTTCTTTGTACAGACCAGCAGGCAGGCAAGGCCTGCGATGGAGATCACAGGGTTGTTGAAGCAGGCAATGGTGCGCATTTCCTCTCCGTTGTGCCCGACATAATACCAGACCGGACGCAGATCCAGCAGCCATTCGTACCAGGAAGACTGGTAGGGATGCTCTGCGGTCAGGGAGGCGTGGTAATGGAAACAGTACCGGATCTGCCCCAGTACATTGTGCAGGGACCAGCCGTCCGAGAAAGCCGTGGTCGGCAGATAGGAAATGCAGTAGATCACGGTAGGCAGGACGAGGAAGAACACGCAGCATCCCGGTATGATGGAACGGTAAAGCTTCCGGAAGTCATCTACAGGCAATTGATGATGGTCATGGATCATGCAGGAGAAGAAGATGACTGCCAGACCTGCAGCACTGTAGCAGCCGGTCCACTTCACCGCAATGGCCAGGGAGGTGAACAGTCCGGACAAGAACAGATGCTTCAGCAGATCCTTTAACGGAGTATGTCCCCGGTCAGCACAGGCATAGCGGATCATGAACAGGAACATGCAGAGGATGAAGAGAATGCTGAAAGGTTCGAGAGTAGCGATGCGGGACGCGGTCATATGCATGAAATCAACGCTAAGGAAGAAGGTGCCGAGTGCGGCATCGCTTCTGTCCCTCAGCAGAATGACCAGAATCCGGTACAGCACCAGCAGGGACAGGATCCCGCACACCGCACCCGGGAAGCGCCAGACAAACGGACACATGCCAAACAAATGGATGGACCAGGCGATGATTCCGGTGCCCAGCAGCGGATGGACATGGCTGTACATGCGCTGGGAAGCCTGGATCTCCCAGGCATTGCGCACATGGTAGACCTCATCGAAGTAGCTCTCGCTGCGGTAGTCGGGATGCAGGCAGAGGCTGTCCTGCTCGTCAATGACGAGCGCAGCAGGATACGCTGAATCCTCCTGCGGATCTGTATGAATGCGTACCGGCAGGAAACGGTCTTCCCCGTATGCTTTGAACCCCAGTTCACTGATGGTATCCAGCGGATCTTCGGAACACACTTTGATATAACGGTCGTTCCGGTCCGTATCTGTCAGGCTCCAGCGGTAGATGCGGGTATCCGCCAGTACGGCTGTTTCTTCCCAGTGCTCCAGATCGTTTGAACCGTACAGACGGATATCATGGAAGCCCAGCTGATAACCGCTGTCCAGTGCATTGTTGTCACCTTCGCCGTAGACGGCATAGATCCGGTCATAGTGGGTGTCTTCCGGCAGTTCAAGGATAAAGGAAGCACCGGTGCTTTCCGGCTGCCAGGTGGTATGCGGAAAGGAGAAGGAGCCCAGGCGGAAGAACACAATCAGGCTGCTGCAGGCAAGGATCATCAGCAGGAACAGACGGCTGCCGCAAAGAGAACGCCTGCCTGCTGCAGCAATCACGCCGCAGCAGACCAGACACAGCAGAATTGCCTGCAGGGATTCCTTATTGTCGATCAGTATCTGCATGATTCTATTATACGTTCATTCAGCGTAGCACTCACATTGACAAAGTGCTAAACCATGTCTATAATAGCAGGTGATGTAAGAAAGCCGGTGGATGCCGGCAGGGAGGAGATCTATGTTGAGACCATTGCACGATTATGTTGTTCTGGAGAAAGTCAAAGAAGAAACAAAGACCGAGAGCGGAATCATTCTTTCCGGAAAGCCGAAGGAAGAACCCAGCCAGGGCATTGTAGTAGCGGTAGGCCCGGGTGAAACCGTTGATGGAAAACTGGTTCCGATCGAACTGAAGCCCGGTGAGAAGGTCATCTATAAAAAGTATTCCGGTACAGAGCTGACAATTGATAAGGTCGATTATCTGCTGATTACAGCCAAGGATATCATGGCTGTACTTGAGAAGTAGAAGGAGTGATGGATATGGCAAAGGAAATCAAGTATTCAAAGGATGCACGTTCAGCGATGCTGGACGGTGTAAACAAACTGGCTGATGCGGTCAAGATAACACTCGGTCCGAAGGGAAGAAACGTTGTTCTGGAGAAGAGCTACGGTTCACCGCTGATCACCAATGACGGTGTAACGATCGCCAAGGAAATCGAGCTGGAAGACAAGTTCGAGAACATGGGCGCAAAGCTGGTCTACGAAGTAGCGAACAATACGAATGAGAGTGCCGGAGACGGTACGACGACAGCGACGCTTCTTGCGCAGGCTATGATTACGGAAGGCCTGAAGGCTGTGGAAAAGGGTGCCAACCCGGTACTGATGAGGGAAGGCATTGAAAGAGCAGCGAAGGCAGCGGCGGATGCACTGCTGAAGAAGTCCCATGAGATTTCCACCAGTGAGGATATCCGCAATATCGCAACGGTTTCCTCCGGCAGTGAAGAAATCGGCCAGATCATTGCGGAAGCGATGGAAAAGGTCGGCAACGACGGAGTCATCAATGTCGATGAGTCCAAGAGCTTCGAGACTGTTCTGGAAATGACGGAAGGCATGCAGTACGACAAGGGCTATGTTTCTCCGTACATGGTCAGTGACCGCGAAAAGATGGAAGTGACCATGGAGAATCCGCTCATCATGGTCACAGACCAGAAGATCAGCACGATCCAGGATATCCTGCCGGTGCTGGAGGAAGTCGTCAAGGCGAACAGAGCGCTGCTGATCATTGCGGATGATTTCGACAATGAAGTGATGAGCACACTGATCATCAACAAGCTCCGTGGTACATTCAATGTTGTCGCTACAAAGGCGCCCGGCTTCGGTGACAACGCCAAGAACATGCTGGGCGATATCGCGGCTCTGACAGGCGCTGTATTCTATGCCAAGGATCTGAACATGAACCTGGCGGACATGACAGCTGCCGAACTGGGCGGTGCGAAGAAGATTATCGTCGCCAAGGACAAGACAACGATCATCGACGGCCAGGGAGACCGGCGCAATGTCGAGCAGAGAGTCAAGGAAATCCGCCAGCTCATTGAGAATACAACCAGTGATTACGACCGCAAGAAGCTGCAGGAGCGCCTCGGCAAGCTGACGAACGGAATCGCAGTGATCAAGGTCGGTGCTACGACGGATACCGAACTGAAGGACAAGAAGCTGCGGATCGAGGATGCGCTGAACGCCACAAAGGCTGCAGTTGCCGAGGGTGTCGTGACCGGCGGCGGTCTGGCGCTGGTGGATGTGTACCGGGATATCAAGGGTACGCTGAAGGATGAGATTACAGATGTTCAGAGGGGCATCAACATCGTCCTGGAAGCACTGAAGAAGCCGATCATGCAGATTGCTGAGAATGCCGGCTATGATGGAAACGAGATCTATGAACAGCAGCTGGCGCAGAAGGAGAACGTCGGTTTCGACGCCAAGCACGGTGCATGGGTGGATATGTTCGAGAAGGGCATCATCGATCCTACAAAGGTAACCCGTTCTGCACTGCTGAACGCAGCGTCCATCTCCGGACTGTTCATCACCACGGAAGCGGCTGTGGCAGAGATTCCGGAAAAGAATCCGGTTCCGATGGCAGCTCCGGGCATGGGCGACTACTAAGAATCAGCCCAAGGCACAGACAACTGTGCCTTTTTCATTTCTTTCAGAATCATGCAGAAGACAGTGGTAAATCCATGCAGCAGTGAATTGACACTGCAGGCGGAGATAAAGGACAATAGAGTTCGGGAGAAAAAGCATATGTTCAGAATATCGGAAATGTATGACCTGGACCATACGGTCGCAAAAGAATACCTGGAGCAGTTTGTCTTCCCCTGGGAAGCGCTGAAAGGAATCAAGGATCTGATCCTGGAGCTCGGGGCAAAGCTGGATCCGGAAGAATACAATGAAGTGAGCGAGCACGTCTGGGTGCATAAAACAGCACATATCTATCCAACAGCCTGGCTTGGTGCACCGTGCATCATCGGTCCGTATACGGAAGTGCGCCATTGTGCGTTCGTACGCGGCTCGGCACTGGTGGGAGAGCACTGTGTGGTAGGCAACTCGGTGGAACTGAAAAACGTGATCCTGTTCGATCACGTTGAAGTGCCGCACTACAATTATGTCGGTGATTCCATCCTCGGCTACTATGCTCATATGGGAGCAGGATCCGTTACGTCCAATGTAAAGAGCGACAGGCTCAATGTCATTGTGCATGATGGGAACGAGCACATTGAGACCGGACTGCGGAAGTTCGGAGCGATGCTCGGCGATCATGTGGAAGTCGGCTGCAACTCTGTGCTGAACCCGGGTTCCGTGCTGGGCAGAGAGAGCCGTGTCTACCCGACGAGCTGTGTCCGCGGTGTCGTGCCGGAGCGGACGATCTGGCATGATGACGGTCATCTGACCAGGATCAAGTAGTCTGGCGCATTTTCCGGCGCGTCCGGTTGATGTGGCGCTCGAAATCACCGCTGTTGATCAGTTCGGTGAGAACATACTGAATGAATGCAGGAACGGTGCAGGAGTAGAATCCTGCCTTTTCTTCGTATGTACTGAGCAGGTCTTCCGGCAGGATGATGTAGCCGGTGCGGAAGGAGGGGGCGATGGTGACGGAGAATGTATTCATGTAGATGACGGTGTGCTTCGGCTCCAGGGAGTACAGTGTCTCCTGCGGCTTGGTGGTAATGGAAAGCTCGGACGCAAAATCATCCTCAATGATGTTCGCACGGCGTTCCAGCGCCCAGCGGATGTATTCCCTTCGCTTGGAGGAATCGGTACTGATCCCGGACGGATAGGAATGGTAGGGTGTGACATGCAGTACGGACGCGCTGGTACGCATCAGTTCACTGGTGAGTATACCGTTGTCGCCCATGCGCAGCAGCTCAGTACTGATGTCATGGGACCGGTAGATATTCTGGATGGGATCGTAGACCGGGTCTTCGATCCCGTAGATTCTTGTTCTGCCCAGCAGAATGATCAGCAGGCCGTAGAGGTATTCCGCCCCGGCGCCGATGATGATCTGTTCCGGATTGACGTTCAGCGAACGGCTGCGGGCCAGGTAGCGGCTGATGGCTTCCCGGAGCTCCGGGATGCCTTTGCCGGGAGACCTTTCCATGATCTCATCCCGGTACTCCGAAATGACCCGGCGCATGGTCCTGGCCAGTACACTGTAGGGAAAGGGTGCGTCGGAGCGGGAGAGACGCGGCGGGCGTACGGATGCTGTCATGCGCGGTGCGCTGTAGATGTCTTCCTGGCGGTAGACAACGAAGGATCCTCTGCGTTCCCGCGATTCGATGTAGCCTTCGTCTTCGAGCAGATTCAAGGCATGCTCTACGGTCACCAGGCTCAGCCCGGTGTCCGAAGACAGTGTACGTTTGGACGGAAGCTTGGTTCCGTAGGGATAGATGCCTTCAATGATGTCGCTGCGCAGGGCTTCGTACAGCTGGAGATAGGCCGGAACGCCGGCAGTGCTGCGTATAAAGTTCATGGCTGATCCTATTGTTTTCCCTCTGATCTGATATTGCCATAGTATCAGAAGGTCAGGGTTTTGAGAACGAAGGAAATACGCTATAATTACGGAAATGAAGATAAAGGCCGGAAAACGGGTGGATGCACTGATGGCCGCGGAAGCGGTTGTTTTCCTTGCACTGCTGGTTCTGGAACTGGTCGCCGTACCGATGAGCGATGACTACCGCTATGCCATCAACAACGGTCTGCTGGATCTGTTCCGCCGGGAGTATATCCAGTATATGACCTGGACAGGCAGAAGCGTCGCTCATATTCTGGCGCGCCTGTTCCTGGCATTGCCGAGAGGGATCTTTGCAGCAGCCAATTCGCTTTGCTATGTCTATGTCTGCCGGGTGCTGGTGTACTTCGGTACGAAGGACAATCAACGAAGCGCACTGCTGTTCCTGCTGTGTGCTCTGCTGGTATTCGTGTTCGGGCCGGTGTTCGGCCAGTCTGTAATCTGGGAGACCGGTGCGTGCAATTATCTCTGGACCGCGGCGCTGGTGTTCTCTTTCCTTTCGCTGTACCGTCAGGGAAAGGAAAACAGGTCTGTACTGCTCATGTTCCTGTTCGGCATCCTTGCCGGCTGGACAAACGAGAATACAGGCGGGGCAATGATCCTGATGGCAGTAATGCTGATGGTCCTGCGCGCGGTGTACAAGGAAAAGATCCCCGGCTGGATGTACAGTGGAACTGCCGGTGCGGTATTCGGCTTTGCCCTGATGATCCTTGCACCGGGCAATGCCGTCCGGGCGCAGGACTTTGCCAGTACCAACGGGATGGCCTATGACCTGATGCATGATTTCTTCGGATTCATAACGGTTGTAAAGGATGAGATGACGGTATTGCTTGTTCTCTGTGCTGCCGTGCTGGCACTGGCTGCTCTATGCGGCAGAGAGAGAAGAGAAACCATCACGGCAGCCTGCAGTGCGCTCTGCGGCATAGCGGCCGTCTTTGCGATCGTTCTTTCACCGGTGCCGGTCGTCTATGACCGTTCCATGTTCGGTGCTGCGCTGTTCGTTACCGCTGCGATCATCAGCGGTGTATACGGTATTCTGGGTGATCCATCCCTGAAGAGATGGGCAATAGCCGGCTGCACCGTACTGGCGGTCTTCAGTGCACTGATCTGGATGAAAGGCCTGGCGGGCATGGTGTATACGCGCCGTCTGTATGAACAGCGGGAGCGCTATATTGAACAGCAGAAGGCAGCAGGCAACCTGAACCCCGTTGTACCGCTGCTGCACAATGAATTCATTACGGATCTGGATCCTTTGCTGGCAGGGGATCTGTCGCATTACCGTCTGTTCTGGCTCAACGATGCGTTTGCCTGGCATCATGGCCTGGAGAGCGTACAGGCCGTGGAACCGGAGAAATGGCATCTGATCTACGAGAAAGGCAATCCGCAGTTGATGAACCTGATGGATCTGGACCAGTACCTGCGCTGTGCAGAAGCACAGGATGATCTGATCCTGCTGGTGAACAGCACGGTTCTGGACCAGGAGACCTACAGCGGTCTGCTGCAGATCCTGCGTGTACACGGGATAATCCCGGAGGAATCGTCTGCGGTATTCAGCGTCATCTATGACGATGGAATCGCAGCGATGGACACCGGGGACGACGCCTCCTGGCTGGAGACAGTGTACCGGGACAATTACTTCTATCTGCAAGGGTCTGCGGATCCGGTATACAGTGATATCGCAGTCAACGGAACGGAGTACAGCATCGACAACCAGGGCATTACCATCGTTGTCTACGATATCCAGCAGAACCGGGCAGTGGACAGTGTTACCTGGAATCCGGAGAGTGACCAGGGAGGCATCCGGTTCAGGCAGAAATAAAAAAGAGAATCCTCAGGATTCTCTTTTCCTTTTCGGATACAACAGTACAGCGGCTGCCAGCAGGATGCCGGCAATACTGATCCGGATGCCGGTGTGCAGACCGCGGGGCGTGAAGTTCATCTCAATGATATTCTCACCCGCATCCAGAGCGATTCCCGTCAGACCGCCGCTGACAGCGTATACATCTGTTTCTGCGCCGTTCCTTGTAATATGCCAGCCTTCGTCGTAAGGCACCGACATGAGCGCAAAACCGGGCTCTGCCGTTGTGATATCGGCATAGAAGTAGTTACCGTCCCGGTAGACATGCTCGAATGTGCAGACTTCTGTACCGAGCAGGGATCTGATCTGTTCCAGATCCTCGTTTCGGCAGATCAGGGTATCCTTCAGAATGCCGGTCATGGATGGATCGTACGCATCATAGGAGATGGCCTTGGTGTAGGTCCTGCCGAGATTCGTATAATCCAGGTTACGGTAGATTTTTACGGCGTAGTAGTCCGCGGCAAATTCAAAGTGTTCGAACGGAACAGCTCCTCCGTAGGTCACAACCGCGTACTTGGTCGAGATCAGATTCATAATGTCAGGATTCTTCACATTGAAGGTCCAGGGCAGATAATGAATGATATTGCCCGGATCCAGACGGATGAAATCGTTGGTACTGGGCAGGTAGGTGCTGTCATAGCTGATCATGCCCATGATATCGAAATTCAGATTGTAGGATGTGGACCGGCCCCAGTAGACATTTGCATAGTCTACATAGCTGCGGTAAAACTCATGTTCATTGTCCGGATCAAGCGTGAGAAGGAAGCGGTTGTATTCGCCTTTTTCGCCCAATGCGCGGTACATCAGATCCTGTTCTTCCCGGGTGACATCGCACTGCACCGGCACCCCGGCAAAGGAGAACCAGGAAATCAAGGCGCACTCTGCTGTCACACCGGCAAGAAGCAGTCTGCTGTTCTTCTGCAGCATTGCGGCACCGTTCAGGATCAGGAACGGGATGAAGCAGACGGGAATGAGCAGTTCAGCACCGAGCAGGGAGAGAGATGTTCCCGTCAGTGCGGCAATGATGAGGGAAGTGGTTCCCTGCAGGACAGCCAGGACAACTATGGTTGCCTTCAGGAGTTTCCGGTCCACAGCGTCTTCGCTGTCCAGCAGGATCATGACCTGGGCGATCAGCAGGAACAGCGGGGATGCCAGCCAGCGGAAGGAAGGCTCACTGAAGCCGTGCATGGCGGAGGAGAGGACAGGAACCAGAGCGATGGCACTGACCAGTACTGCAATGAAGGTATTCAGTCCGTCCCGGTTCCTCCTGGAAAAGAGCTGCGGGAACAGCAGTGCCGGCACGGAGGTTGCGTACAGGTAGGCATTCATCACAGAGTTGTTCGATGTGGTGTAGCTGTACAGCGAAGAGAAGGTGCTTGCCCGCAGGGACAGGGCAGTGCCCGGCATCCAGAGTCCGGACAGATAGTCCAGATAGGGAATCAGGGAAGGATAGACAAAGGTGGAACTGCGCTGTCCCACTCTTGTATTGGCCAGGATATTCAGTACTTCCGGCAGTACAGCAAACGCACTCATAGCAAACCCGATCATGTAGCAGCCGATCAGCTTGACTGCCTGCTTCATCATGCCTTTCAGGTTCCCGTAGGTCTGTTTCCACCGCCAGATGAAATACACAATGGTGAACAGGGACAGGGAATAGAACTGATAGTAGTTGTTCAGGAACTGGAAGCATACGATGAAGAGGAAGGCACCGTACTTCCTTTCCTTGATGTACCGGTCCACACACAGGAAGTACAGAGGCAGGAATGTAAAGAACGACGCAAAGAAGGGGTGGGGCATGACATAGAGGATATAGGCGCTGAAGGCCATCATCATGGACCCGAGGACGGACGTACGGTCACTGTGGCCGTTGTACTTGCCGTAGGCATACATGGAATAAGCGATGATCAGGAACTTGATATAGGTCATGATCATGACGGCATGATCGTATTTCATGTTCGTCAGAGCAAAAGGTATCTCGAAGAAATCGTTGAAATAGAACAGTTTGCTGGAATAGAAATCATTGCCCAGGAAGCTCGCCCAGGTCCAGAAAGGAAGCGTGCCTTCCTTGACCCAGGCCTGCATCATCGTCCGCAGATTCTCGAAATTGGATACGTAGATCGTCCGCATATCCCAGCCGACAATAAAAGCCTTGCCGGTCAGCGGATAAGGAAGAAAGATGACCAGGCAGACCACCGTAACCAGCAGGAACAGCAGCGTCTTCGGTTTTTTCAGCGTTCCGTCCATAAACACATCCATTATACAGTAAAACAGAAAGTCTGTTTTTAGTATCTGAACACGTTATAATAAGCGTAATGGAAAAGCAGAGAACGCTATGGAAAAACGCTGCTGTATGGGGAATTCCTGTCCTCTTTTTTCTGTTTTTCTTCCTGATCTCCCGCTATGCTCCATTGGCAGGGGATGACTGGGGATACGCGGCAGGCGGCCGCTACAACAGTGCACTGATGCGGGCATGGCAGAACTATTTCAGCTGGTCAGGCAGATTCTTCAGTGAACTGTGGGGCTACGGAATCGCACCGCACAAAAAGCTTTGGAACGTCCTCAACGCTGCCGTCTTTACCGGAATCCTGGTCATGATGCGCCGTTTGTCCGGTGCTCGGAAGCATCCACTGCTCGTTCCGGCCGTGCTTGTGCTTATGATGCTGAGCGTGCCGCATGAGCTCCGGATGCAGACATATACCTGGATCATGGGTACGACATACGTGATTCCTCTGCTGCTGTTTCTGGTGTACGTGAAGCTGCTGAAGGACTATCTATTCGACAATGCAATGAGCACACTGCGCTTTGTGGTATGTGTATTGCTGAACTTCATGATCCCGCTGTTCATGGAGAATGCTGCGGCGATGATATTCGGCGCGGACTGCCTGGCACTGATCTATGTATGCCTCAAGGATAAAAACAAGAGAGGAGCCCTGCTCCTGTTTACAGCAATCGCTGCCGTCGGGGTTGTTCTGATCCGTTTCTCGCCCGGGGCAATGGCCAGGTCCGCAAGGGATCACGCAGCGTTTGCTGAACTCTCCCTGATGCAGAAGATTGCCGTGAATATTCCGAACCTGATGCACTGGACGTTTACAGCCTATCCGTGCTTCTACGCCATTCTGAGCGCGGTTGTGCTGCTGTATCTGCGCACCCGCAAAGGCCTGGCGCGCAATGCCGGCATACTGGTCTGCCTGCTGTCATACGCGGTGATACCGGGTATACTGCCGCAGGCACTCACGTGGCTGTTCTGGATGGTCTACCTAGCGGTCCTGTTTGCGGCAGCACTGGACATGGATGCTGTGCAGGAAAAGCTGTACGCAGCGTTTGTGCTGCTGTGCGGGTGCGGTGCGAATGCTGTGATGCTGGTATCGCCGATCTTTGCGGCAAGGAGCTCCATCTATACACTGTTCCTGTTCATGCTGTACGGACTGATCCTGCTGGAGCGGACAGAACTGCCGGACAGGGCAGGGCGGATCCTCACGGCAGCGGTATGCGCCGGTGCTATGATCTGCGCTGTACGCTGGATGATGCTGTACCGGATGATCAACCGCATCAATCTCAAGCGCATGAGCCAGATCCAGTACTATGCCGACCGTCCGGATATTGAAGATCTATGGATCATGGGCTATCCGGAGAATACCGTACATTCCGCGGATGTTGTGGAGGGAGATGACTTCCACGATGCTGTCTTCAAGGAGTACTACTTCCTCAATCCGGACAGTACGCTCCATTTCTACTATCTGAAGGATTACAGTACAGAGAACATACTGAACGGGTGAATCTATGAATGTTTATGATTGGGACAATACGATCTACCGCGGAGACTCCACGTTCGGCTTTGTCAGGTACTGCTTTGTGAAACGTCCGAAGTGCCTCCTGAACCTGCCGCGTACCCTGGTGTTCGGGCTTCTCTACCTTCTGCGCATTGTACCGAAGCTGACCTTCAAGGAAAACCTGTACCGGATGTTCCGGTACATAGATGATATGGAGGCAGCCGTGGAGGACTTTACGGCGTCGCATATGGATCATGTCAAACCGTTCTACCGGCAGAAGCAGAAACCGGATGACATCGTGATCTCTGCTTCCCCGGAATTCCTGATCCGTTCCTTCTGCGAGAAAGCAGGCATTCCGGTATGCATGGCGTCTGTCGTAGACATGCATACGGGAAAGTACACCGGTCTCAACTGCCATGGTCAGGAAAAGGTCAGACGGTTCCGTGAATATGCCCCGGAAGGGACCATTGATGAATTCTATTCCGATTCCTATTCGGATGATCCGCTGGCTCAGCTGGCAGCACAAGCATGGCTTGTACGGGGTGATGAGCTGAAGCCCTGGAGGTCTGTATGAATGTAGTATCACTGCCGTATCTCGGACTGGCGGGCTTTGCTTGCCTGCTCCTGATGTTCACGGACAGAATCAAGCGCAGATATACGGTTTTTCTGCTCAACGCAGTGTTCCTGATTCTGCTCAGGGCGAATGTAAGGGACTGGCTGTATGTACTGGTGCTCTCAGGATATGTCTATCTTGCCGGAAGAATGCTGGCTGGAAAGCGGTCCAGGGGGCTGATGCTCATCCTGTGCCTGATACCGGTGCTGGGGCTTGTTTTCTACAAATATGCAGGATATTTCCTGGGGGACAGAATCCTGATGCCGCTCGGTCTGTCCTTCTATACCTTCAAGGCTGTCAGCTATCTCGC
>JAEEGL015744928.1_pt1 | contig 26006 bp, 24 predicted proteins | sample 9134231 | NCBI WGS metagenome assembly JAEEGL01 (sample SAMN16246548, study PRJNA631951) | gut metagenome | biome: gut microbiome; feature: rumen; material: fiber-attached | host: Bos | place: Iran: Karaj | collected 2018-10 | reverse complement strand
CGGTGTTTTCCTCGAAATACAGGCTTTTTAATTCTGGCGGACAGAGAGGGATTCGAACCCTCGATACGCTATTAACGTATACACGAGTTCCAGTCGTGCGCCTTAGACCAGCTCAGCCATCTGTCCGTACTTTGGTGCGAGTAATGGGACTTGAACCCATACGTCTTTCGACACACGCCCCTCAAACGTGCCTGTCTGCCTATTCCAGCACACTCGCAAAGTACTTTAACATTATACTCTGTTTCTGCTGCTTTGTCAATACGAAAATATATATTTTTATATTTTTACATTATAGATAAAAACATATTACCGTTAATCAGGCTGCGCGGGCGGGAATTGTGAAATGTGCACAATGAATCGACTTCCGGAAATACTTTGGGAAATATTACTTCTGGTGCGGAAATGCGGGGGAGTTTTTCAGCATAACTGATGATTCTTCGTCAAATGTGACGAAATTGTTTGTTATCCGAGTTTTCGACATAATAATTCTTATTTAGCTATTGCAAAACCTGTAATTTTGTTGTAAAATATATCCTGCATTAAAAATACAAAGGAGACATACTACAATGGAAAAAGAAATGATCAAAGTTCTGATCGCAGACGACACAGCAGAAAACGGAGTACGCCTCGCGTCACAGCTCAGAGAAATGGGCGTTTATGCCTACACCCGCCGCAGGAACGGCAATGCGGTCTTCGATGCCGTTGTCCGTGATATGCCGGACGTCGTCATCGCTGACCTCACCCTCCCCGAGATCGACCCTATCGCGCTCATGCGCAAGCTCGGTGACCTCCTTGCTCGGCGTCCCGAATTCGTCATTATTTCCGATATCAGGAACAGCTTCCTTGAGCGGCAGGCTATCGAGAACGGTGCCGCTTATTTCCTTGTCCGCCCGTTCGACGCCGAGACCCTCTGTACTATTATAAAGTCTGTTTCGCGGAAGGCGGTCTCGCCGGACTGCGGTGACCCGGAGGTCCTCGTGACCGATATCATCCACGATTTCGGCGTTCCGGCTCACATCAAGGGTTTCCACTACCTCCGCTCCGCTATCCTCGATGCGGTCAGGGACCGTTCCCTCATGGACAGCGTGACCAAGCAGCTCTACCCGGTAGTGGCGAGTGAGTATTCCACGACGTCCTCGAGGGTCGAGCGCGCTATACGTCATGCTATCGAGATAGCGTGGGAACGGGGTAGCGTCGAGAATCTTAACTCCTTCTTCGGATGTACGGTCAGCAGCTACCGCGGTCGTCCTACCAACTCTGAGTTTATCGCGCTCGTGACGGACAAGCTCAGGCTTCAGATGAAAAATGCTGCCGCTAATCGTTCGTGATGCTTTTTCCCGCAGGGTGATTCCTGCGGGGATTTTTTTGTCCGATTATGAAGGGGGGATTCGGGATTCTGGACGTGGGTAGGAAAGTTTTTTGTGCGACCGTCACTGGTCGGGGCGTTGATGTCGTTTGCGGGCGGGTGGTGTGTGTTTTGGGCTTGGGACGTCGAGGACGCCGGCCCCTACGCCTGACACCTAAAACCTGACACCTGACACCTGCTCCGTATGCGATGTACGGGTAGGGGCGTTGTTAAGAGTGAGCGAGCTTGCGAGTGACAACGTGCGGTCGTGCAGGGCACTGCCCTGCTTTTTTTGGTCTGAGGACTTGAAATCTGCTGAAAAGTGTGATATAATGAATCGTAAGTGTGCCTTGGCGCACAAGTATTTTTATGAAAAGAGGAAATCAAATGCCTGCTAATATCGTAGTCGGAACTCAGTGGGGAGACGAGGGAAAGGGTAAGATCATCGACATCATCTCGTCCCGCGCAGATGTCGTTGTCCGCTCCCAGGGCGGCAATAACGCCGGTCATACCGTTGTCAACAACGGCGAGGTATACAAGCTCCACCTCATACCCTCCGGTATCCTTTATCCCGATACTCTCTGCCTCATCGGCGCCGGTGTCGTTCTTGACCCCAAGGACTTCATCAGCGAGCTCGATAACCTCGAGGGCCGCGGTATCTCTACTGCCAACCTCAAGGTCGATCCCCGCGCTCACATCGTTATGCCCTGGCATATCGCTCTCGACGGTCTTTCCGAGGCTTTCCGCGGCGGTAAGGACATCGGTACCACCAAGCGCGGCATCGGTCCTACATATATGGATAAGTACGAGCGCTGCGGCATAAGAATGTACGACCTCGTGCACCCGGACGTTCTCGCGGAGAAGATACAGTCTACCGGCAGGCTCAAGAATAAGATAATCACTGAGGTATACGGCGGTGAGGCTTTCGATCTCGATGCTGTTACCGCTGAGTACACTGAGTACGGCAAGAGACTCCTCCCGTTCATGGACGATGTTTCTGTGCTCACCTTCGACGCTGCCAAGGCCGGCAAGACTATCATGTTCGAGGGCGCTCAGGCTACCCTCCTCGACATCGACTTCGGTACATACCCCTACGTTACTTCCTCGCACCCGCTCTCCGCAGGTGTTTGCGTTGGTACGGGTGTGGGTCCGAAGGTCATCACCAATATAATAGGTGTTGCTAAGGCTTATACCACAAGAGTCGGCAAGGGTCCCTTCCCGACTGAGCTCGACGATGAGATCGGCGATCAGATCAGAAATGTCGGCGGCGAGTTCGGTACGACCACAGGACGTCCGAGAAGAACGGGCTGGTTCGATGCTGTCATCGTTCGTCACTCGGTAAGAGTGAACGGTCTGGACAGCCTCGCTATCAACAAGCTCGATACGCTCGCCGGCATCGACACTCTCAAGGTGTGCGTCGCTTACAAGAGACCCGACGGCACTGTAACTGAGAATTTCCCGCCTACGCTCGAGGAGCTCGAGGGCTGCGAGCCTATCTACGAGGAGTTCCCCGGATTCAACGAGGATATCTCCAAGTGCGCGAGCTTCGATGAGCTGCCGGAGAACTGCAGGAAGTACATCACCCGCCTTGAGGAGCTCGTCGGCTGCCGCGTGGGCATGGTCGGCATCGGTCCGGACAGGGCTCAGATACTTGAGAGGTGAAATAAATGAACGATGAAAACAATTTCGGCGGCTCGCCGCTCGACGAGATAGACTACATCCCGACGGCGAAAAATGAGGGACCGCAGGGCGTTTCGGCGCCTGTGCTCGACGATTTCGGGTACGACGCTCCCGCTGCTAAGAAGGACGGTCCGCAGGGCGTGTCCGCTCCGGTGCTCGACGATATGGCGGGATATTCTCCTGCTTACGGCGAGAGAAAGGGCGCTCCCACGGGGGTTTCGGCTCCGGTGCTCGACGATGATACGTCCTATACCTACGAGAGGAAGGGCGCTCCTACAGGAGTTACTGCTCCGGTGCTCGACGACAATACGTCCTATACCTACGAGAGAAAGGGCGCTCCTACGGGCGTTACCGCTCCGGTGCTTGACGACGATACAGTGCCTTATACCTCGTCTGCGCCTAAAAAGCTCGTCATGACCGACGAGGAGATAATCGCGGGGCTCTCCCCTGAGCAGAGCGCAGTGTTCGGTACTCTTCCCGCGGATAAGCAGAAGCAGATAATCGACATGAGACGTGCTCAGCTCGGTGCTGAGGCTCCGGCTGCTCCGGTGGCGGCGCCTGTGCTCGATGAGGATAACTACGTTCCGCCTCCGAAGAAGGAGGAGCCCGCTAAGCCGGCTGAGCCGATAGCTGCTCCCGTCCTCGACGACGAGCCCGAGGCGCCTAAGTATAAGTCGCAGTACGTTGATGAGGACCTCGAGCGTATCAAGAAGGAAGCCAAGAAAAAGGCGGTATCCTCGCAGCTCACTTCCAACCAGAAGGACTCCAAGGAGAGCCTCCGCATGATGCTCGAGCTCAAGGAGCAGCAGAGACAGGAGTCCGCGAAGACCGGCTTCAAGATATGCATTGTCCTCGCACTGATAGGAATCGTGGGCGCTGTTGCGTTCTATCTGCTCTACACAGGTCAGCTCGGTCTCACCTACAAGGACGGCATGAGCAAGGCGGGTACTGTCATCGAGGGCGCGGCGGTCTACATCGCTGCCGGCATGGGTGTGCTCGGTGTTGCGCTGCTCGCGGGTATCGGCGGACTCAAGTCGCTGTGCTCGTTCGTGTACCTTGCTTCGGGCGTTGTTCAGATATTCCCGGGCATAATCATGATACCCAACCACAACGGCAATATGGTGCTGGTGGGCGTACTGTATGCGGTGTCGCTGATATGCACCATTACGGTGTTCGTTACGCTTTCCGCGAGCGAATCGGTGGGGAATTTCTTCAAGAAGCCTGACCCGAAGCTCGAAAGATACGAAAGACAATAAACAAGTCTCCGCAGAGGGCGAGTTCAGTCAGTTCCACTTAATGTAAAAAGAGAGTTACCGAGCCTGAAACTTTGGGCTCGGTAATTTTATGCCGCGTTTCGCCCGAGAGGGCTCCCCTCTCTGCGGAGTTTTTGTATAAAGTCAGGAGTTCTGCCAATAATCACCGTTGAGGTGATACGAATGAGAAAATATTTATCGTTCATAATGGCGGGAGGACTTATACTTACGCTTATCATATCCTGTGCGGTACCCGTTGTGAGGAGCGGCAGGAAGCTCGATGAGCTGCGGGGGAGCGTGCTCAGGCTGCACATTCTCGCGAACTCCGACTCCGACGAGGATCAGCGGCTGAAGCTCTGCGTGAGGGATGCGCTGCTGGACAGCGGGGTGCTCTCCGGGGCGGAGGACCTGCCGGGGGCGTGCGAGCTCGCGGAGGAGAAGCTCCCTGAGATAGAGGCACTCGCGGAGGAGGTCCTGCGCGGGGAGGGCTGCTCCTGTGACGTACACGCGGAGATCGCGGAGATGTACTTCGATGAGCGGACTTACGGTGACATCACTATGCCTGCGGGGAAGTACACTGCGCTGCGGGTGAGTATCGGAGAGGCGAAGGGGCATAACTGGTGGTGCGTGATGTATCCGCCGCTGTGTATCCCTGCGGCGTGCGGCGCGGTCACGGACTCCGGGGACTGCGGGGAGCTCTTCGATGAGGAGGAGCTCGATATAATGTATAAGCCGAAAAAGTACCGCGTAAGATTTGCAATATGGGACAAATTGGCAGAGCTGTTCGGCTGAGATGTTGTGCAATGTGACAAAATGGCGGGCTGCTCTTGACAAGCGGAGAAAAAGAGTGTATAATATTCGAGTAAACAAAGCAGAACTATGCGTTCTCACCGTCAGGCTCGGCTTAAACGGTCAATATTGCGTGATGTGCCCGTGAGGGTAATTGTGTGTATTGGTGAGTGCGGATATCTTCTGCACTCACTTTTGTTTTTCACTATCATTATGCTGGAGGTGCATGGCTTATTAGCAAACAGGAACTGCAGATCAACGAAGAGATAAGAGACAAGGAGGTCCTTGTCATCGACGCAGAGGGCAAGAAGCTCGGCGTTATCTCGTCCAAGGAGGCGCAGCAGATCGCCTTTGAACAGGATCTCGACCTCGTCAAGATCGCTCCCCAGGCGACACCGCCCGTATGCCGTATCATGGACTACGGAAAGTATTGCTTCGAGCAGGCTAAGCGCGAGAAAGAGGCAAGAAAAAATCAGAAGGTCGTTTCGATCAAGGAGATCAGAATGTTCTCCACTATCGACACTCACGATTTCGAGACAAAGGTCAATCAGGCAGTAAAGTTCCTTCAGGGCGGAGACAAGCTCAAGGTCTCGGTAAGATTCCGCAAGAGAGCTATCGCTCACCCCGAACTCGGCAACGAGCTGCTCGATCGCTTCAAGGAAGCAGTTTCTTCAGCCGGCGCCGTAGACAAACCGGCAAAGATGGAGGGACGCAGCATCGTTATGTTCGTCTCGCCGAAAAACGCAAAGTAATTCATTCTGAATCAAGGAGGATAATACAATGGCAAAGGTTAAGGTTAAGACCCACTCGGGCGCTAAGAAGCGTTTTAAGATTACAGGAAGCGGTAAGGTAAAGTACCAGCACACCAACAAGAGACACAGACTCACTCAGAAGGACACTAAGCGCAAGAGAATAGCTCGTAACGCAGGCGTTGCTGACTGCACTAATGCACCGACTATCAAGAAGCTCGTTCCTTATCTTTGATTGACGCGCTGCGCAGTTGAAGATGACCGTTTTTCGTAATTTTTATTTGGAGGTAAAAGACTATGGCACGTATTAAAGGTGCGATGATGACTCGTAAGAGAAGAAATAAGACTTTAAAGCTGGCTAAGGGCTATTTCGGCGCTAAGAGCAAGCACTTCAAGATGGCTAAGCAGGCCGTTATGAAGTCCGGCAACTACGCTTACATCGGCAGAAAGCAGAAGAAGAGACAGTTCAGACAGCTCTGGATCACTCGTATCTCCGCTGCTGCTAAGCTCAACGGCATGAACTACTCTACATTCATGAACGGCTGCAAGAAGGCTGGCATCACTCTCAACAGAAAGATGCTCTCCGAGATCGCTATCAACGACGCGGCTGGCTTCACAGCTATCGCTGACAAGGCTAAGGCAGCTCTTTAAGAAAGACAAAACACGCTCCTATTATTAAGGGCGTGTTTTCTTGTAGGAGGCGGGCAGCTCAGCCTGCCCCGCGCTCCGCCTCTCAGGAAGCGAGGTGCCGGATAGTTGGAGATCATAACATCAAAGGATAATCCTGTTATCAAGCTGTATCAGAAGCTTTCCTCCTCAAAAAAGGAAAGGGTCGAGTACGGCTTATTCGTGTTGGAGGGACTGCGTATCGTGCAGGACGCTCTCCGCGAGGACAGCGGGATAACTCACCTCATCGTCACGAAGCAGGCGACGGAGCGCTTCGGGGAGGAGCTTTTTCAGGCTGATTTGAGGGATACAAAGACTATTGTCATTTCAAATGAGCTTGGAAACAAGATCTCCTCGACCGAGAAGACGCAGGGCGTGTTCGCGGTGTGCAGGATACCTGAGAAGAAAAAGCCCGTCTTTAAGGACAACGGGCGGTATATCGTGCTGTATGGGCTTCAGGACCCCGGAAATGCGGGTATGGTCATACGCACCGCGGACGCGCTCGGTATGGACGGCGTGATACTCTCGGGGTGCTGCGATCTCTATAGTCCTAAGGTGATACGCTCGACTATGGGGTCGGTGTTCCGCGTGGACATAACCATTGAGAACGACACTGACGCGCTGTTCACGATGCTCGCGGACGCGGGCGTTTCGACCTACGCGGCGGTGATCGACAAGGACGCGAGGGACATAAGCCGGTGCGGCTTTTCGGGCAGATGTGCGGTGTTCATCGGGAACGAGGGCAACGGTCTGCCGCGGGAGGTCTCCGCGAGGTGCACAGAGCGCGTCACGATACCTATGCGCGGCACGATAAATTCCCTGAATGCAGCTATGGCTGCGGGGATAATGATGTGGGAGCTTGCTAAATAAGGGGGACATCACTGTGGACGAGAAAAGATACTGGGTCTGGCTGACCATGATCTTCGGAGTCGGCAGCCGGCGCGTCTGGGAGGCGATGAACCTCTTCCAGAGCGCTCAGGAGGCTTATGAACAGCTCTCCGGCGGGGAGACTGCTCTGAATATGACCGACCGCGAGCTGCGCAACCTGCGCGGCACGGATATCTCGGCGGCGGAGAAGCTCATGGAGCAGTGCTCGAAAAAGGGCATCGGCACGGTCTGCTATACGGACGAGGATTATCCAGCGCCGCTCAGGTATATCACAAACCCGCCGGCTGTACTCTACTATAAGGGCGACATCGGCTGCCTCGGCGCTGAGATGTCGGTGACGTCAGTCGGGGCGCGGAAAGCCGGGGAGTACGGTCTGCGCGCGACGAGGGAGATATGCCGCGAGCTCGCGCAGAACGGCGTGCTCATCGTCAGCGGGTTCGCGCTCGGCGTGGATATAACCTCGCACCTTGCCGCGGCTGAGGGAGGCTTCCCGACGGCGTGCGTGCTCGGGTGCGGGCTGGATATTGATTATCCTAAGGAGAATATAAAGCACCGTCAGACGATACTCGACGCGGGAGGCGTGTTCGTTACGGAGTTCCCGCCGGGGACTTCGCCGTTCGCGGGGAATTTCCCGAAGCGCAACCGTATACTCGCGGCGCTCGGCAGGGCGGCTGTGGTCTTCGAGGCGACCATAAACAGCGGGTCGCTGATAACCGCGAACATAGCCGCGGAGCAGGGCAGGGAGATATTCTGTCTGCCGCCGAGCGATATTTTCGATGAGGCGTTCTCCGGGAATATCGCGATACTGCGCTCCGGTGCTGCACCGCTCTACGGGGCGGAGGATATCTTCGATTTCTTCGGTATGAATATACTCCCGGAGACTGAGGAGGAAGTTCATTTCAGCAGCTTTGCCGAGGAACTCGACGTCCCGGAGAAGAAAAAGCCCCCGAAAAAGTCCGCGGAGAAGAAGTCTGACGCGGAGGAGAAAAATGCTCCTGCGGCGGAGAATGTCCCCGTTAAAAAGAAGTTTCCCGAGGGGCTCGAGGGCTTGCAGAGGGACATCGCTGAGCTGCTCGCGGGAGGCGCTCTCCATGCGGACGAGTTAGCAGTCCGGCTCGGGACTGAACAGACCGAGCTCATGACTGAGCTCACAGAGCTCGAGATACTGGGTATCGTCCGGCAGCAGGCGGGAAAAATGTTTGAATTATGTTGATAGATAAGAAGGTAGGATAAATGTCAGATCTGGTCATTGTTGAGTCGCCGGCTAAGGCGAAGACTATACAGAAGTACCTCGGCCCGGGGTATGAGGTCATTGCGTCGATGGGTCACATCAGAGACCTCCCCAAGTCCAAGATGGGCGTTGACAAGGAGCACGATTTCGCTCCTCAGTACACCGATATGAAGGGCAAGGAGGACGTCATCAAGGAGCTCAAGAAGCGCGCGAAGAAGTGCGGCAAGGTCTATCTCGCGACCGACCCTGACCGCGAGGGTGAGGCTATATCCTGGCATATAGCTCAGATGTTAAAGCTCGATATGAACGACAACAACCGAGTTGCGTTCAACGAGATCACCAAGACCGGCGTCAAGAACGGCATGAGCGATCCGCACAAGATTGACATAGACCTCGTGAACGCTCAGCAGGCAAGGCGTATCCTCGACAGGCTCGTGGGCTATGAGCTCAGTCCGTTCCTCTGGAAGAAGGTAAAGAGGGGTCTATCCGCGGGGCGAGTACAGTCCGTTGCGGTAAGGCTCGTCGTTGACCGCGAGAACGAGATACGCGCTTTCGTGCCGAGGGAGTACTGGTCTATCGACGCGAAGTTCACTGCGCCCAGCTCACGCAAGGTCTTTGAGGCGGCGCTCGTCGCTGTTGACGGGGAAAAACTCGAGATACCAAATCAGGCTGAGGCTGACGGGCTCCTCGCAAGGCTCGAGGGCGCGGAGTACACAGTGAAGTCCGTGAAGAAGCGCATCACAAAGAAGCAGCCCGCTCCGCCGTTCATCACGTCCACACTCCAGCAGGAGGCGTCCCGCAAGCTCGGGTTCAGCGCAAAGCGCACCATGAAGGCTGCGCAGGAGCTGTACGAGGGCGTTGACGTTCAGGGCGTGGGTGCTGTGGGTCTTATCACTTACATGAGAACGGACAGCCTGCGTATCTCCGATGAGGCGAAGGCTGCGGCAGCTGAGTACATCGGTACGGTCTACGGCAAGGAGTATCTGCCGCCGTCACCGAGGACATATAAGTCAAAGAACAACGCTCAGGACGCGCATGAGGCGATACGTCCCTCCACGCCGGAGCTCACTCCGGAGAGGGTAAAGTCGAGCCTGTCGTCCGATCAGTTCAAGCTCTACAAGCTCGTATGGGAGAGATTCATCGCGAGCCAGATGGCGAACGCGCTCCTCGATACCGTTTCCGCTGACATCGAGGCGAACGGGTGTACGTTCAGGGCTTCGGGGTATTCCGTCAAGTTCGACGGCTTCATGGCACTGTATGTGGAGTCCAGCGACGATCCCGACGGCGGCAAGAAAATGCTCCCTGAGCTCTCCGAGAACGACAAGCTGAAGCTGAAGTCCATTGCAGGAAATCAGCACTTCACTCAGCCGCCTCCGCGCTACACTGAGGCTTCCCTCATAAAGGCGCTCGAGGAGAACGGCATAGGACGTCCGAGTACCTACGCTCCGACTATCACCACCATTACATCGCGCAGATACGTCGAGCACGAGGGCAAGGCGCTCAAGCCCACGAACCTCGGTGAGGTCATCACGGAGCTGATGAAGGATCACTTCAAGAATATAGTTGACGCTAAGTTCACTGCCGATATGGAGAACGATCTCGATGAGGTCGAGCACGGCAACAAGGACTGGGTCAGCACCCTGCATGAGTTCTACGACGACTTCTCGCAGACCCTCAAAAAGGCTGAGGAGGCTATGGAGGGCAAGCGCGTCAAGGTCCCCGACGAGGAGACGGACGTCGTCTGCGAGAACTGCGGCAGGAAAATGGTCATCAAGTACAGCAAGTACGGAAAGTTCCTCGCGTGCCCGGGCTTCCCGGATTGCAGGAACACCAAGAAGATCGTCACCGAGACCGAGGGCTGCTGCCCGAGGTGCGGAAAGAAGATGCTGCTCAAAAAGTCCAAGAAGGGCAGGAGCTTCTACGGCTGCGAGGGCTACCCGGCATGCAGCTTCATGACGTGGAACGTGCCGACCGGGGAGAAGTGTCCGGAGTGCGGCAGATCGCTCTTCATGAAGGGCGGCAAGTCGGGCAGGCTCGTCTGTGAGGGCGAGGGCTGCGGCTACGAAAGAGAGCTGAAAAAGTGAGCGCGGCGGTGAATGTCATCGGCGCGGGTCTCGCAGGCTGCGAGGCTGCATGGGCGCTCGCTCAGCAGGGGATACCCGTCAGGCTCTATGAGATGAAGCCGGAGAAATACTCCCCGGCACACAAGTACAGCGGCTTCGCGGAGCTCGTGTGCTCGAATTCGCTCAAGGCGGCAAGGCTCGAGTCTGCGGCGGGACTGCTAAAGCATGAGATGGAGATGCTTGGCTCGCTCACTGTTCCGTGTGCGAAGGAGAATTCTGTCGAGGCTGGCGGTGCGCTCGCGGTGGACAGGGAAAAATTCTCCGACGCTGTGACGGAAAAGATACGCTCGCACCCGATGATCGAGGTCATCGAGGGCGAGGTCACGGAGCTGCCCGGGGGGATATGCATTATCGCGACGGGTCCTCTTACGTCCGGTGCTATGGCGGACGTTATCCGCGGTCTCTGCGGGGAGGGTCTGAGCTTCTACGACGCGGCGGCGCCGATAGTCACTGCGGCGAGCCTCGATATGGACAGGGTCTTCTATGCCTCGCGCTATGACCGCGGTGAGGCGGACTATGTCAACTGTCCCATGGAGAAGGACGAGTACCTTGCCTTCCATGAGGCTCTCATCGGTGCGGAAAAGGTGCAGCTGCACGACTTCGAGACACACCCGTTCAGCGTGTATGAGGGCTGTATGCCGATAGAGGAGCTCGCGCGGCGCGGCGTGGATACGATGAGGTTCGGTCCGATGAAGCCCGTCGGTATCACTGACCCGCACACCGGCAGACGTCCGTATGCGGTAGTGCAGCTCAGGCGTGAGAACCGCGAGGGAACGCTCTTTAACCTCGTGGGCTTCCAGACGAATCTCAAATTCGGTGAGCAGAAGCGCGTCTTCTCGATGATACCCGGTCTCGCGGACGCGGAGTTCATGAGGTTCGGCGTCATGCACAGGAATACCTTCATCAACAGCCCCGAGCTGCTGAACGCGGACTTCTCTATGCGCTCGCGGCAGGATATCAGCTTCGCGGGGCAGATAACCGGCGTGGAGGGCTACATGGAGAGCGCTATGAGCGGGCTCATCGCGGGTATAGCCGTGGCACGCAGACTGCGCGGGCTCGAGCCGATACAGCTCCCCGCGGAGACTATGACCGGGGCGCTGTGCAGGTACGTCAGTGACCCGTTCAACAGCGGGAAGTTCCAGCCTATGGGCGCGAATATGGGGATACTCCCCGACATAGGCGTGAGGATACGCGATAAAAAGGAAAAGTACGGCGTTTACGCTGCGAGAGCTGTGGAGGCTCTCGGAAAGGAGCTGAGCAGAGTTGGCTGTTAGGGTGATAGTTGACGCTTTCGGAGGGGACAACGCTCCCCTCGAGGTCGTACGCGGCTGCGCAAGGGCGGTCAGCGAGCTGGGCGTGGGGATAGTCCTCACCGGACGCGAGGCTGAGATAAGAAAGTGCGCGGCGGACAATTCCATTAGTCTCGACGGTATGGAGATAGTGCATACTGATGATGTTTTTGATATACATGAGGAACCGAAGGAGATAATCAAGTCCGGCAAGAACAGCTCGATGGCTGTGGGCTTGCAGCTCCTCGCTGACGGCAGGGGAGACGCCTTTGTCTCCGCCGGGAGCACCGGGGCGCTCGTCATGGGCTCGACCTTCATCGTCAAGCGTATCAAAGGTATCAGACGCATTGCGCCGTCTCCCGTCATGCCCGGTGAGAAGGGGAGCTTCGTGCTGCTCGATGCGGGCGCGAATACGGAGTGCAGACCTGAGATGCTCGTGCAGTTCGCCGTCATGGGCAGCGCGTACATGGAGAAGGTCATGGGCGTGAAGGACCCCAAGGTGGGTCTGCTCAACATCGGCGCGGAGGAGACCAAGGGCCGCGACCTCGAGATCGAAGGATACAAGCTGCTGAAGGAGTCCGGTGTGAACTTTGTCGGGAACATAGAGGCGAGAGACCTTCCGCTCGGGGAGTGTCAGGTCGTGGTGACCGACGGCTTCACGGGGAACGTGGCGCTCAAGCTCTACGAGGGCATGGGTTCGTTCTTCGGGAGAAAGCTCAGGTGGATATTCTCCGGCGCGGGAAAGCTGGGGGCAGTGTTCTCACTCGGCAAGATCAGGCAGTTCAAAAAGCAGATGGACTATAAGGAGGTCGGAGGCTCGGCGCTTCTGGGCGTTAGGAAGCCCGTTATCAAGGCTCACGGGAGCTCCGACGGGACAGCGTTTTTCAATGCCGTAAGGCAGGCCAAGCAGTGCGTTGACGGGAACGTCACGGGCGTCATAGAGAGCTGCACTGCCAAGCTCGCCTCCGGCGAAATGGAGTGATATGATGGAAGATCTATGCAAACTCGAACAGGCTATCGGGTACAGCTTCAAGGATAAGGGGCTCCTCGAGCAGGCGCTCTCGCATTCGTCCTACGCCAACGAGCGCAGGCACGGCAGCGGCAGCAATGAGAGACTCGAATTCCTCGGGGACAGCGTGCTGTCGATAGTCGTTTCGGATTATCTGTATAAGAACCTCAACGTCGCGGAGGGCGAGCTCACCAAGATGAGGGCGTCGCTCGTCTGCGAGAAGTCGCTGCACGTCTTCGCGCAGCAGATACACCTCGGGGATTTCCTCCTCCTCGGAAAGGGTGAGGAGAATACCGGCGGCAGAGAGCGTCCCTCGATACTCGCGGACGCATTCGAGGCGGTCATCGCGGCGGTGTACCTCGACGGCGGCTTGGAGCCCGCTGCAAGACATATCCTGCGGTTTATGCCAGAGGATATACGTCACGCGAAAAAGCCCGTCTTCAACGACTTCAAGACCGTGCTGCAGGAGATAGTACAGAAGAACCCCGAGGAGAAGGTCGAGTACGTCCTCATCGGGGAGGAAGGTCCCGACCACAACAAGCGCTTCGTGGTCGAGGTGCGGCTCAATTCTCAGGTCATCGGCAGCGGCAGAGGCAAGAGCAAAAAGGAAGCCGAGCAGCTCGCTGCCAAGGAAGCTCTCGAGCTCATGGGCTATGAAGCACAGTAATATCTCGATTTTCGTGCCGCATATCGGCTGTCCGCACAGGTGCAGCTTCTGCGACCAGAACACCATAAGCGGCGCTCAGCACGCTCCGTCCGGGGACGAGGTGCGGGAGATATGCGAAAAGGCGCTGGGCGAGGTGAGAGACCCCGCCAACACTGAGATAGCGTTCTTCGGGGGGAGCTTCACGGCTATCCCGCGCGGGTATATGCTCGAGCTGCTCGAGGCGGCGCATGAGTTCGTCGGGGAAGGAAAATTCCGCGGGATACGCTGCTCCACACGTCCGGACTGCATCGACCCGGAGATACTCTTCACGCTCAGGGACTTTGGCGTGACGGCTATCGAGCTCGGGGCGCAGTCGATGTGCGATGAGGTGCTCGAAGCGAACGAGCGCGGTCATTCGGCGGAGGACGTTGAGAATGCGTGCGGGCTGATAAGAGCGTTCGGCGGGGAGGAAGGCTTCGAGCTGGGGCTCCAGATGATGACGGGGCTATACAAGAGCTCGCCGGAGCGCGACTGGCAGACCATTGAGCGCATTGCCGCTCTCAGACCCGACACGGCGCGTATCTACCCGGTCGTGGTGCTGAAGGGCACAAGGCTCGCGGAGCTCATGAAGAGCGGGGAGTATGTTCCGTACAGCTTCGATACGGCTGTGGAGGTCGCGGCGTCGGCACTTGCGATGTTCGACAGCTGCGGGATAAGAGTCATCAAGTGCGGACTGCACGCGAGCGAGTTCGTGGAGAAGGATATGGTCGGGGGATTCTACCACCCGGCGTTCCGGGAGCTCTGCGAGAGCATGATATACAGACACAATATGGAATTTGAGCTGAGCGCGTGCTCCGTGATACCGGAGATTGCGACGTTCGCGGTGGCGCCTTCGTGCATAAGCAGGGCGCTGGGACATAAAAAGTCAAACTGCGGGTATTTCAGTCAGCGCGGCACGGAGATAAGGATAGTCGGCGACGAGAGCGTCCCGAAGTATCGCTGCGAGCTCAGGAGGTGAACAGATGTATCTTAAATCACTCGAAATACAGGGCTTCAAGTCCTTCCCGGACAAGATCAGCCTGACCTTCGACAAGGGACTGACTGCGGTAGTCGGTCCGAACGGCAGCGGAAAAAGTAATATCGGCGATTCTGTGCGCTGGGTGTTGGGCGAGCAGTCCACCAAGACTCTGCGCGGTAACAAGATGGAGGACGTTATTTTTTCCGGTACTGTTGCGAGGAAGCCTATGGGTTTTGCCGCAGTTACGCTGAATATAGACAATACCGACAAGACCCTCCCGGATATGGGCGAGGAGATAGCTATAACAAGAAAGCTCTACCGCAGCGGCGAGAGCGAGTACATGATAAACGGGCGTCAGGTGCGCCTCAAGGACATCAATGAGCTCTTCATGGACACGGGTCTCGGACGCGACGGCTACTCCATTATCGGTCAGGGCCGTATCGCGGAGATCGTCGGGCAGAAGAGCAATGAGCGCCGCGATATCTTCGAGGAGGCTGCGGGTATCTCGAAGTTCCGCTACAAGAAGCTCGAGGCGGAGCGCAAGCTCACTGCCGCGCAGGAAAATCTCCTCAGACTTACAGATATACTCTCCGAGCTGGAGGGAAGAGTCGAGCCGCTGAGGATACAGTCCGAGAAGGCGGAGAAGTTCATAAAGCTCGCGGAGGAGCGCAAGAAGCTCGAGATATCGGTGTGGATAAACCGCCTCGACGAGATGAAGGCTAAGCTCGATCAGCTCGACGAAAAGCTCCTCGTGAGCCGTGGCGAGTATGAGAACATCGAGAACGATATACGCTCTGAGGAGCAGAAGATAGAGGACGGCTACCGCACCATGCAGGAGTGTACGGTGCGCTCCGACGAGCTGAGAAGAAAAATGCTCGAGGAGGAGCAGGAGGCTTCGGAGATGAAGTCCGGCATTGCCGTCTTCGAGAACGACATCAAGCACTGTCAGGAGGCTATCGAGGCTGCAAAGCGCAGCATCGAGAGCTCCGAGGAGATGAAGGCGTCCCTCATGGAGGAGCGTAAGACCGCGGAGCGCAAGCTCGATGAGCTCGCTAAGATGAGTGCCCTCCTTGCGGACGAGATAGCCGAAGCCGGGAAGGCTTTCGAGCAGGCTGAGAAAGACAGCTCACAGCTCGGGGATACCGTCGATAAGGCGGGCAGCGAGATCAATTCGCTCTACATCAGGCAGAGCGAGCTGAAATTCTCCGGGGAGTCCTCGCGCTCTGTCATCGCCGACGAGGAGAGGCGCTTGCAGGACCTCCGAATGAGCAGCAGCGAGCAGGAAGCTGCCCTCGCGGGATACAGGGAACAGCTCTCTGGCAGCGAGACTGAGCTCGCTGAAAATGAGGAGAAAATGACCTCCGCGGCGAACCGTCTGTCCGGTCTGGAAAGGCTCTACGGCTCGCGCAGGGAGGGCTTCGAGAAGGCTAAGGCTGACTTCGAGCGCGCTCTCTACGAGCTCAAAGACAAGCAGCAGAGACGTAAGATCCTCTCCGACCTCGAGAACAACATGGAGGGCTTCGCGGGGAGCGTCAAGCAGGTTCTCAAGGCGTCGAAGCAGGGCAGGTTAGGCGGCGTGCTGGGCACTGTCGCACAGAACATCGGAGTTGAGGAGAAGTACGCGGTGGCGGTCGAGACAGCTCTCGGCGGCGCCATGCAGAACATAATCGTCGAGAACGAGGACATCGCAAAGCGCTGCATTCGCTTCCTCAAGGAGCAGCACGGCGGCCGTGCGACCTTCCTCCCGCTGACATCGGTCAAGGGCAGGGAGCTGAACGAGCAGGGGCTCGATTCGTGCGATGGCTTCATCGCGAACGCCGATAAGATAGTCACATTCGACCCGAGATTCAGCGGGGTCATCTCGTCGCTGCTCGGGCGCATAGTCATCGCGGAGGACATAGACTCTGCGACCATAATTGCAAAGAAGTACGGGTACAAGTTCAGGATCGTTACCCTCGACGGGCAGGTCATCAACGCGGGAGGTTCCTTTACGGGCGGCTCGGCGCAGAAGTCCGGCGGTATCATCACCCGCAAGAACGAGATAGACTCGCTCGACGCGGAGATAGCTAAGCTCGAGGGCGAGCGGGATACACTCCGCGAAAAGGCTGAAAAGCTCCGCGCGGAGGCTGAGAAGCTGCGCTTCGACACTGAGGCTGCAAAGGAGGAGCTCACTGCTGCGGAGGCGGAGAAGGTGCGCATAAATGCGGAGCTGTCGAGCCTGAAGTCGCTCATCGGGCAGCTCGGCGCTCAGGCGGAGAATTCCGCGAAGCTCACCGCCGAGGCGGAGGGCAGGATAGCAGAAGCCAAGCAGAATATCGCCGATTCCGAGAAGGAGCTTGCTGACCTCGCGGAGACTATCCGCAGGGCTGAGGAGGAGCTCGCGCAGGGGCAGGATACCCGCGAGAAGCTGCGTCAGCAGAGGGAACAGCTCTCGGAGAGACTGTCCTCGCTGAAAATACGCGAGATGGAGCTCGCGAAGGACGTTCAGGCGCAGGAGCGCGAGGCGGAGCGTATCGACCAGAGTATGTCGGAGCTCAAAAGCGGCAGTAAGCGCTTCGAGGATGAGATATCCCGCCAGAACGGCATTATCGCTCAGAAACAGGCTGACATCGAGGAGATACGCGCGAAGCTCGCGTCTCTCAAGGACAACACCGAGGTATACCTCGAGCGCATAAAGCAGTTCCAGACCACGCACACTGAGCAGAGCAGGCTCGTCAATGAGCTTCAGAAGGGTCTGAAGCAGATAAACGAGGCGAAGGAAAAGCTCTCTGGCGAGGTCACAAGGCTGGAGGAGCGGCGGGATACAGTCTGCCGCGATTCGGACGGCATCATACGTCAGCTGCTCGAGGTCTATGAGCTCACCCGCTCAGAGGCTGCGGCTATCGCTGAGAAGATAGAGGATATGACCGCCGCTCAGCAGGAGCTTACCTCAATAAAGAACAAGATACGCGCTCTCGGCAACGTCAACGTCGAAGCGATAGAGGAGTACAAGGAAGTCTCGGAGCGGTATAAGTTCATGTCGGAACAGCTCGCGGACATCCAGCGCTCCAAGACGGAGCTCGAAAAGATAATCGCGGGGCTCACTGATGAGATGTGCCGCATTTTCCGTGAGAGCTTCGCGGTCATCAACTCCAACTTCAAGGAGATATTCGTGGAGCTGTTCGGCGGCGGTAAGGCGGAGCTCATACTCACCGACCCCGAGGACGTGCTCGGCTCGGGCATAGAGATAAGCGTGGCACCGCCCGGAAAGGTCATCAAGAACCTCATCTCCCTCTCGGGAGGCGAGCAGTCGTTCGTGGCTATCGCGATATATTTCTCGATACTCAAGCTGCGTCCGGCGCCGTTCTGCATACTCGATGAGATCGACGCGGCGCTCGACGAGGTAAACGTAAGAAAGTACGCGCAGTACCTGAAAAAATTCACCGACACAACGCAGTTCGTGCTCGTCACCCACAGGCGCAGCGCTATGGAGGAGGCGAATGTCCTCTACGGCGTCACCATGCAGGAGGACGGTATCTCCAAGCTGCTGAAAATGGAGCAGGTGGACTTTCAGGAGGACGTCGCAGACATACAATAACAAAACCGGAGGTGCTCTATGGGCATATTCAATAAGATCGCGGGAGGTCTCAAAAAGACCAAGGATTCGTTCATCGGCGGTCTGACAAGGATATTCAATTCCTTTACGCAGATAAACGAGGAGCTCTTCGACGAGATCGAGGAGCAGATGATAATGAGCGATATCGGCGTGGAGACGTCGCAGGAGATCTGCGGCAGACTGCGCAAAAAGATAAAGGAGCGCGGTATCACTGACCCGCATGAGGTCATGGAGCTGATCTATGAGGTCATCTCTGAGATAATGGGCGACGATACCGGGCTCGACCTGAAGGATACACCGGCGGTCATCATGGTCATCGGCGTCAACGGTGCCGGCAAGACCACCACTATCGGAAAGCTCTGTCATCAGTTCAAGAAGGAGGGCAAGAAGGTCCTCGTGGCGGCGGCGGATACCTTCCGTGCGGCGGCTATAGATCAGTTACAGGTGTGGACAGAGCGTGCGGGCGTGGATATCGTCAAGCACGCCGAGGGCTCTGACCCGGGCGCGGTCGTGTATGACGCCCTCGAGGCGGCTAAGGCACGCGGCTGCGACGCCGTCATCATCGACACCGCGGGTCGTCTTCACAACAAGAAGAACCTCATGGACGAGCTCGCGAAGATAAACCGCATAATCGACAACAAGGCGGAGGGCTGCTCACGCGAGGTGCTGCTCGTGCTCGACGCGACGACCGGTCAGAATGCCGTGAATCAGGCGAGACTGTTCAGCGAGACTGCGCCCATTTCGGGTATCGTGCTCACTAAGCTCGACGGTACGGCTAAGGGCGGTATCGTCATCTCGATAAAGAATGAGCTCGGCATTCCCGTAAAGCTCATAGGAGTCGGCGAGAAGATCGACGACCTCCAGCCCTTCAACAGCCATATGTTCGTGGACGCGCTCTTCGACATCAACATCGAGCAGTACGAGCTCGAGGAGGAAGACGGCGAGGAGGAGTACGTCAACGGCTACTACAACGAGTACGGCGTGTTCGTGCCGTATGAGGACTACGACGAGGACGCTGAGTACGAGGAAGACGCTGAGGAAGAGACCGAAGAGGATACCGGGGACGAGGCGGAGGCTGAGTCTGAGGATATAGAGGAAGCCGAGGAGGAAGAGTCCGAGGCGGAGGAAGATGCGGACGAGGACGAAGCTGAGGAGGAAGACTCTGAGGCTGAGGAAGATGAGTCCGGCGAGGAAGAAACTGAGGAGGCTCAGGAGGAGGCTCCCGAGCAGCCCAAGAAGCGCGGTTTCTTCAGCAGGCTCTTCGGCAGAAAGGACGACGGCGATGATAACTAAGCTGGTCATGGCTACTAACAATGCAAACAAGCTCCGCGAGGCGCGGGAGATACTTGCGCCGCTCGGGATAGAGGTGCTGTCGCAGCGTGAGGCTGGGGCTGACTGTGAGCCCGAGGAGAACGGGGCGACCTTCGCGGAAAACGCTATGATAAAGGCGCGGGCGGTCTATGAGACTGTCGGGCTGCCTGTGATCGCGGACGACAGCGGTCTCTGCGTGGACGCTCTGGGAGGACGTCCCGGGGTGTACTCGGCGAGATACGCTCCGGAGGGGCAGCACTGCGCGAAGCTCCTTGAGGAGATGAGGGACGTTCCTGCGGAGAAGCGCGGGGCGGCTTTTGTGTGCAATGTCGCTTTCCTCGACGGTGACACCTCAGAGGTGTTCGCGGGGGAGTGCAGGGGAGCTATCGGATACGAAAAACGCGGCAGCAACGGCTTCGGCTACGACCCGGTGTTCATGGTCGGGGAGCGTACTATGGCGGAGCTTTCTGCCGATGAAAAAAATGAGATAAGCCACAGAGGTGCGGCTCTACGGGAGCTGTACCGATTCCTGAACGAAAGGAACGGTGAATGATATGCTCACAAGCAAGCAGAGGGCGTACCTGCGCGGTATCGCTTCGACATACGAGACTATCTTCCAGATAGGAAAGGGCGGCGTCAACGAGGCAATGGTAAAGGACATCGGTGAGGCGCTGCGCAAAAGAGAGCTCATAAAGCTGCGCGTGCTCGAGAATTCGGGCTACACTGCGCGCGAGGCGGCTGACCAGATAGCGGCTGCGACGGAGTCCGAGGTGGTACAGGTCATCGGCAGCAAGTTCGTGCTGTTCAGGCGCAACCCCAAGGATCCCGTCATCGAGAATATCCCCAAGGCGAACAAGTGAGGGGCGCGGAGTGAAGGTACTCATCATAAGCGGCACGAACCATAAGGGCTCGACCTACACCGTAGGGAGAATGGTCGCGGAGAAGATAGCCAAGCCCGAGGACATCAGCGAGGTGTTCCTGCCGCGCGACTTCAATGAGTTCTGCTGCGGCTGCACGAGCTGCTTCTCGAAAGGCTCTGAGACCTGTCCGCACTATGCGAAGCTCAGTCCCATAACCGAGAAGATAGACGCCGCGGATGTGCTGATACTCACGTCACCGGTGTATGTTTACCACTGCACGGGGCAGATGAAGGCGCTCCTCGACCACTACGGCTGGCGCTGGATGGCGCACCGTCCCGACGAGAGAATGTTCAGCAAGCAGGCTGTCGTCGTTGCGACGGCTGCCGGCGCGGGAATGAAGTCCGCGCTCAAGGATATGTCGGACAGCTGCTTCTTCTGGGGGATACCTCAGACCTATAAGCTCGGCATGGCTGTCAGGGCTGTCAACTGGGAGGGCGTCCCAGGAAAGAGAAAGCAGAAGACCGCTGCAAAGGCGGACAGCATCGCCAAAAAGATAATCAGAAGGCAGGGGAACGTTCCCGTGCCGGTGAAGACGCGGGCGTTCTTCAGGCTCATGAGCATGATACAGAAGAACGGCTGGAATCAGGCGGATATGGACTACTGGAAGGAAAAGGGCTGGACGGGCAGCAGGCGTCCGTGGAAATGACAGGAGGTGCGCTGTGCGCATAGGCATTTACGGCGGGAGCTTCAATCCCGTACACAACGGGCATATACACCTCGCGAGGACCGTCGCTGACGAGCTGGGTCTGGACAGGGTATACCTCGTGCCGTCGAGGATATCCCCGCACCGCTCCGTTGCGGAGTATGTTCCGGCGGAGGACAGGGTCGCGATGCTGCGGCTCGCGGCACAGTGCGACGAGCGGCTGCGCGTGAGCACCTACGAGCTCGACACCGACAGGGTCAGCTACTCGATATACACTGTGGAGCACTTTCGGAGAAAGTTCCCGGACGGGGAGCTCTTTCTCCTTATCGGCAGCGATATGCTGCTGAGCTTCGATAAGTGGTTCCGGTTCGAGGACATCATGCGGGAGGTCACTCTCGCGGCGGTGTCAAGAGAGAACGGGGACATCGGTCTGCTCGAGGAAAAGGCGGAGCAGCTCCGGAAATTCGGTGAAATATGCATTAGCAGGAGTAGCGCCGTTGAGGTCAGCTCCACCGAGATAAGAAAAAAAATTGCAAAAAATCAGGATTTCACTTGCTATATTGATGAAAATGTAGTACAATATATTAGGCAAAAGGGATTATACAGAGCATGAGGTGATCTGTTGCTTTACGATGTTAACGCTAAAAAGAAATATCTGAAGGCTGCGCTGTCGGCTAAGAGGTATGCACATTCGCTGAACGTCGCGGAGGAGTGCAGAAAACTCGCCGAAAAGTACGGCGAGGACCCCGATAAAGCCTATTTTGCAGGACTTCTCCATGATGTATGCAAGGAGATGCCGGACGCGGAGCAGTACGCTCTCGCGGCTCAGAGCAGCTTTGCGGTGTGCAGGGAGGAGCTCGAGACCAAGTCGCTGTGGCACGCCGTTGCGGGTGCTTACCTCCTGAAAACGGAGTTCGGCGTGGAGGACATTGATATCCTCAATGCCGTGAGGTACCATACAGTCGGCAGGGCGGGCATGACAAGACTCGAGGAGATAGTCTACCTCGGGGATCTCATCTCAGCCGACCGCGACTACAAGGACGTTGACAAGATGCGCAGGCTCGCGTACTCAAGTCTGAACGAGGCTATGTATGAGGCTTTTGCGTTCGCTATAAGATCGGTAGTGAAAAAGGGCGGGGTCATCCCCGTGTGCACTATCGAGGGGTATAACTTCTATACCAGACTATACAGAGAAGAGAAAAACAGCACAAATCTGAAAAGAGGACAAAAATGAGCGATATTGAAACAAACGGGGAGAAGAACTCTGACGTGGAGATACACAGGGATAAGCCTGTGAAGAAGCTCGTCAGGATAAAACGAAACGGTCAGGGGAGCGCTCCGGCTCCCGGGAACACAATGCCGCAGCAGGGCGGTCAGCAGGGATATGTCCCGCAGCACGAGGCTCCGCAGAGCGAGGGAGCTCAGCAGTATCCGCAGGGGTATGCTCAGCATCAGAACTACGTCCCGCAGCATGAGGCTCTGTCGAATCCGGACGAGTACGTCCCGCAGTATGAGGCGCAGGTGCCGCAGTTCGCTGTGGAGGGCGCGGGGAAGAAGTTCCACTGGAAGGATGCGCTGATAAAGTTCATCGCCATCGCGGCGAGCCTGTTCATAATCGGCGCACTGATACTTAACCTCCCCATAATCAACGACAAGAAAAACAACAGGAACGTCTCGATCATCACGTTCATCAAGAACTGGCAGCCCCTCGCTTACAAGGAGGGCGAGCTCGAGAAGACTGACAAGGATTATAACGTAGATACCAACATCGTGCACAGCGATTTTACCGACGGTCTTGACCTCCCGCAGAAGGTCGAGGGTCAGTATACCGTGCTCTTCCTCGGATTCGACGAAGAGAACCTCAACAGCGACGTTATGTGGGTCTGTGAATTCGATATTGCGGCTGCAAAGCTCAATATCCTTCAGATACCGCGCGACTGCTGTCTGCCGGACTATACCTCCTCCCTCACGGGAAAGTTCAACAGCATTTACAGTCAGGGTGCTCCGGACAAGACCCCGATACAGCGCGTCGTTGCGGCTGTTGAGGAAAACTTCGGCATTCCCGTTGACTGCTATATCACAACGGGCTGCGGCGATATCGTCAGCATGGTGGACCTCGTGGGAGGTATCCCCATGGAGCTCGACAACGAGATCGTCTACGAGGCGGGAAAGGTCATCCCTGCGGGTGACATCGTGCTCTCCGGCGAGCAGGCTGAGTGGTTCGTAAGATACCGTCACGCTTGGCTCGAGGGCGACATCGGACGTATGCAGAACCAGAGAAGATTCATGGCTGCTGCTATGCAGAAGCTGCTCAATATCGTAAAGGACGAGGGCAAGCTCAAGCTCTACAGCTACGTCAAGGAAGTTTACGACAACGAATACATCTACACCGACCTCAGCCTCGAGAATATCAGTATGCTCGCGGACTTCTGCTCCACGCTCTCTATGGACAGCGTTTACGTTACCATGGTGCCCGGCGAGGAGGCTAAGTACAATGGATATGACGTATTCTCCGTTCACAAGCAGGCAACACTCGATATACTCAACGAGTACTTCCGTCCGTATCAGAATGAGATAACCTCGGATCAGTCCTCGCTGATAGAGTATGTCACCGACTATAAGCATACAGTTTACGACGACACCGGCGACGACCTCGAGGATCTGCTCAACAGCGGTGAGCCGAAACGCGGCTGATGAAAGGAAGTATTATGGATACAAGAGAAAAGCTCGAACTTATCGTTAAAACTCTCGACAGCAAGCGCGGCGAGGATATCCAGGCGCTCAGGGTCGCGGACATAACCATTCTCGCGGACTATTTTGTGATAGTCAACGGTACCAGCAATACCCACACACGCACCCTCGCGGACGAGGTGGAGTTCCAGCTCTCGCAGAAGGGCATTGAGCCGGAGCGGCGTGAGGCTGACACCGGAAATACTTGGATAATCCTCGATTATGCCGATATAATCGTTCATGTTTTCTACAAGGAGCAGCGCAATTTCTACAAGCTCGAGAGCCTCTGGGCTGACGGCGAGCCTGTGGATATCAGCTCTCTGCTCACTAAGGAGAACGCTGATGAGAACTAACAACGCGCAGGGCAGGAACCTCTGCATGGCGATAACAGGCTACCTCGTAGTCAAGGCGATAATCAACATGACCCTCGCGGGCGGACTGAATATCGGGGCGGTAATTCTCGCGCTGGTGCTCGGTGCGGCTATGTTCACGGGCCTGCAGTTCGTCAACTACGGCGTTGCGGCGTACCTTCTCGTTGTGGCGGTGGTGTACCTCCCGGGGAACATCTCCAACATCGGGAGCAACTGGATATACCTTCTTGAGGGACTCATTGATATCGGCTGCGCGGCGGCGCTCTGTACGGTCCCCGCGATAAAAGAGCACTTCACTAATAAGTGGAGCGAGATAGGGAGCTTGTTCGGAAAGTAATAACAGAACGTTATTGATCCGGCAATGAAGTATATATAATATGTTTCGTATATCATTCCCCCGCCGGAGGCGGGGGAATGATATAAATTACTTATACTGTTAATTATTGAAAAGGAATGATAGATATGAGCAGATACGATTTCAGTTCGGTCGAACCGAAATGGCAGAAATACTGGGAGGAGCACGAGACCTTCAAGACCGACGTCTGGGACTTCAGCAAGCCTAAGTTCTATGCGCTCGATATGTTCCCGTATCCGTCGGGAGTGGGTCTCCATGCAGGTCATCCCGAGGGTTACACGGCGACTGATATAGTTTCGCGCATGAAGCGTATGCAGGGGTATAATGTCCTCCACCCGATGGGCTACGACTCCTTCGGTCTCCCCGCGGAGCAGTACGCTGTCAATACCGGAAACCACCCCAACGGCTTCACTCAGGAGAATATCAAGACCTTTTCAAAGCAGCTCAAGGAGCTCGGCTTTGACTACGACTGGTCGAAGATGATCGCTACCTCCGACCCGGAGTTCTACAAGTGGACGCAGTGGATATTCAAGCAGCTCTACCTCGACGGCTACGCGAAATACATTGATATGCCCGTCAACTGGTGCGAGGAGCTGGGTACTGTCCTCTCCAACGACGAGGTCATCGACGGCAAGTCCGAGCGCGGCGGGTTCCCTGTGGTCCGCAAGAACATGAAGCAGTGGGTCATCGACCAGCCCGCTTTCGCGGAGAAGCTCCTCGAGGGGCTCGACGAGGTTGACTGGCCGGAGTCCACTAAGTCCATGCAGAGGAACTGGATAGGCAAGTCCACCGGCGTGGAGGTCGAGTTCGACATCGTCGGCGGCGGGAAGTTCTCTATCTTCACCACCTGTATCGAGACTATCTACGGTATCACCTTCATGGTGCTCGCGCCCGACGGCGACATCACTGCGAGCCTCCTCGACCGCGTGCAGAACAGGGAGGAGGTCGAGGCGTATATCGCTGAGACCAAGAAGAAAAACGACATGGACCGCACTGAGCTCAACAAGACCAAGTCCGGCTGCGAGCTCAAGGGCGTTACCTGCATCAATCCTGTGAACGGCAAGGAAGTCCGTATGTTCATCGGAGACTTCGTACTCGCAAGCTACGGTACGGGCGCTGTTATGGCTGTTCCGAGCCACGACCAGCGTGACTTCGAGTATGCAATAGCTCACAACATAGATATGATCCAGGTAATCGACGGCAAGGACGGTCACATTGACGTTTCCGAAGCCGCTATGGAAAAGACCGAATACCTCGGCAAGGGCTACACGCTCATCAACTCCGAGGAGTTCACAGGTCTTACCGTTGAGGAAGCCAAGGCAGCTATCACACAGAAGCTTGAAAAAATGGGCAGAGCAAAGCGCACTGTCAACTATCACTTCCGTGAGTGGATAT
>JAEEGL014454574.1_pt1 | contig 26006 bp, 25 predicted proteins | sample 9134231 | NCBI WGS metagenome assembly JAEEGL01 (sample SAMN16246548, study PRJNA631951) | gut metagenome | biome: gut microbiome; feature: rumen; material: fiber-attached | host: Bos | place: Iran: Karaj | collected 2018-10 | reverse complement strand
ATATGCAACTGAACATGAAAAAGATATATTTACTTTTGATAGTACAGATAGTACATGGAATTATGAGGTTAATGATGGAAGGGATCATGAAATTGCCTTCAAAGTTCCCGCTGGTGAAAATTATGATATGGTTATATCAGGGACAACTGGTTCATCATGTGGGTTGGCATTCAATGTTTTGAAAGATGGAAATCAAGTTGGTGGAAATGGTGGCGGAGGAGGAGCCACAATTAGTTACACACAAACATATGGAACATTAACTTCATCAAATGTTTTGAAAGTAGCAATATATAGTGCGAGTAGCACATCATCAAGTTGTTCAGTAAACTTGAAGATTAACATGCAACAAGATACTACAAAATTGTCTAAAAATGATTATAGTATGTTAGTGGAAAAAGCAAGTGGAGGATATGGATGTGATAATACAGGAACAGATACACAAATAACATTAAGTGGAACAAATACATTCCCATTTTCAGGAACCAATTTGCATAAATCACTAGCATATAATGGATATATGTGGGGAGATGTATACGAATGGACAAATTCAGCAACTACTTCTGGAGCATATTATGGAACAGGATTTACATGGGATGGATCAAATTATACTTTAGTAGATGTTAAAGTTGGTATTGATTCAACTCATCATTATAGTTGCAATTTAACTACTGCTGAAGGAAGTTGTCAAAGTATTAGGTATTATTATTACTATGGTAACACAAATTACGCATATTATATTTTATTAACAAATGGAGATGGAATAAAGGAAGCACTTGTAAAAATGCAAACAAATACGAATGATTCCAACGCGAAAAGCACGATAGATACATGGTATGCAAGCAATATGAATACAGTTACAAACAAATTAGAAGATACAATATGGTGTAATGATAGAAGCATGGGAAATGGAAACAACAATGGATGGATAGCAAATGGAGGTGATTTAAATACATACTTATATTATGGAGCATATCAAAGAAGTAATTATGCAAGTAATAGTAGTACAGTAAAAAATCAGCTGAGTTTAGCATGTGCAAATAAAAATGATGCATTTACGGTAAGTAATGGAGAAGGTAATCAAAAACTAACATATCCAGTAGCAATGTTAACAGAAGATGAAATGGTGTTAGCAGGAGGATTAGCAGGAACAAGTAGTGCATTTTATTTAAATAATGGATCAACATATTATTGGTCTTTGTCGCCCTCTTATTTCAGCTACGACTACGCCAGCGAGTTCGGCGTGGGCAGTGGCGGTGTCAGCGACAACGGTGGCACCGGTGGTCTTCGCCCCGCCGTTTCACTTAAACCTGGAACGCCTGTAATAAGAGGTGAGGGAACGGTGACATCTCCATATGTAATAGGAAATTAAAGTAAAGAAGAAGTAAGTTCCACACACCACCTATAAGGAATAAACTATTAATATAGATTAATCTAGGACTATATCATTTAAAGGTCGTTGACTGATTTGTTCTTTTTGTTTGACTCTTTTGGATGGTCTTTGTCACCTTCTAATTTCAACAACAGCAATGTGAACAACTCTAACGGTCTACGCCCCTCCATTTCGCTTAAACCAGGTTTGACTGTAGTGAAAGGTGAAGGAACAGTCAATAATCCATACGTAATTGAATAATTATACTTGACATAAAATATGTCTAAAAGGCTCTAAAAGAGTCTTTTTTTCTTTAAAAATCATATAAAAATTGACATTTTTCTTAATTAATTTTACAATTAAGATGGGTGTTTATATGAAGAGTATCTATGGTATAACTATAGATGAATTAGAAACATTTTTGAAAGATAATAATGAGAAAAAATATCGAGCTTTACAAATAATGGATTGGTTATATGTTAAAAGAGTAGATAGTTTCTCTAAAATGTCTAATTTATCACATGAATTAATTAAATTGCTAGAAGAATCATTCTTTTTTGATGAGATGAAAATTGTTAAGAAAGAAAAGGATACTGATGTATCTAAATTTCTTTTTGAATTATCGGATGGTAATAAAATAGAAGCAGTTTTAATGAATCATGATTATGGTAACAGTTTGTGTGTATCAAGCCAAGTAGGATGTAATATGAGCTGTAAATTCTGTGAAAGTGGAAGACTTAGAAGAGTTCGTGATTTAACCGCTGGTGAAATGGTTTTAGAAATCTTGATGATTGAAAAAGAAATAGGGACAAGAATTAGTCATGTAGTCGTGATGGGTATTGGTGAACCATTTGATAATTTTGATAATTTAGTACATTTTATTGCTATTGCAAACTTTCAAAAAGGAATTAATCTTGGAAGTCGTCATATTACGGTATCAACATGTGGTGTAGTACCTAAAATCTATGAGTTTGCTAAATTACCATATCAAGCCAATTTAGCGATTAGTCTTCATGCCCCTAATAATGCAATTAGAGATAAAATAATGCCAATTAATAAAGTATATAAGATAGAAAAATTAATAAAAGCAGTTAAAGATTATATTGAATTAACAAATAGAAGAGTAACTTTTGAATATATTATGTTAAAGGATATTAACGATAGTATGGAAAATGCTAAGGAATTAGCATGCTTACTACGTGGAATAAACTGTTATGTTAACTTAATTCCATATAATGAAACAGAAAATATTTCATTTAAAAGAACAGAAAAGAAGAAAATTTTGGAATTTTATGATATACTAAAGAAGGAAAAGATAAATGTAACGATTCGAAAAGAATTTGGAACAGGTATTTCTGCAGCATGTGGACAATTAAGAGCAAGAGAGGTGATGTAATGAAATCATTTTATTTAACAGATACAGGAAAAGTACGAGATCATAATGAAGATAGTGTTATTATCATCAAAAATAATGAAGGTAGTTACTTAATGGCTGTTGCTGATGGTATGGGTGGACATTCTTGTGGAGAAGTAGCAAGTAGTCTAGTTATTACCCATCTTGCTCATAATTTTAATGAAAGTTTCTATAATTTAGATAAGGAAGATGCTATAAACTTTATTAATGACACAATTCAAGAAGCTAATGGTATGATATTTAAGTATCAAGAAACTCATCCAGAAAGCAAAGGAATGGGAACTACTCTTGTAATGGCTATTCTTACTAAGGATTATTTATTAATGGCTAATATAGGGGATTCAAGTGGATTTATTGAAAAAGATGGCAAACTTCATAAGATAACTTATGATCATACTTTAGTTAATTTACTAGTATCCGCAGGAGAATTATCTGAAGAGGAAGCAAAGAATCATCCAAGGAAGAATGTTTTAATGAAAGCACTTGGTGCTAATGATCCGATTGAAGCTGATATCTTTGATTGTGATATGGATATTGATGCTATATTCTTATGTAGTGATGGAGTTACCAATATGCTTGAAGTTCCTAACATTGAAAGAGTTCTAAGTAGTGATTTGGAAATTGAAGATAAAATTGTTAAATTAGTTCATAAATGCAATAATCGAGGAGGACTTGATAATATGTCAATGGCATATTTAATTATGAATGATGAAGAAGGTGAAAAAGAATGATAACAAAGGGGCAAAAGATTAATGATCGTTATGAGATAATTAAATCAATTGGTGAAGGTGGCATGGCAAATGTTTATCTTGCTCATGATGTAATACTAGATCGTGATGTAGCGATTAAAGTATTGCGTGGTGATTTAGCGGGTGATGATAAATTTGTAAGACGTTTTCAAAGAGAAGCATTAGCAGCTTCTAGTTTGTCACATCCTAATATCGTTGAGATGTATGATGTCGGTGAAGATAATGGTACATATTATATTGTCATGGAATATATTAATGGTAAAACATTAAAACAACTAATAAAAAAACGTGGGGCATTATCTTTATCAGAATGTGTTGATATCATGTTACAACTTACGGATGGCGTAGATCATGCTCATGCTAGTTATATTATTCATCGTGATTTAAAACCACAAAATATTATGATAGAAGATAGTGGGGCAGTTAAAATAACCGATTTTGGTATTGCTATGGCTCTTAATAATACTCAACTTACTCAAACTAATTCTGTTATGGGAAGTGTACATTATTTACCACCTGAACAAGCTAGTGGTAAGGGAGCAACTGTTAAAAGTGATATTTATTCATTAGGAATTATGTTCTTTGAATTATTAACAGGGACTTTGCCATTTAAAGGTGATAATGCTGTTGAAATTGCTTTTAAGCAAATAAAAGATGATATTCCTAGTGTTAGAGAAATTAATCCTGCTATACCACAATCAATAGAAAATATAGTTTTACGTGCTACTGCTAAAAATCCTAAAAACAGATATAGTAGTGCTAAAGAAATGCATGATGATTTATTAACTGCTTTAAATCCAGAAAGAGCACAAGAAGCACGAATTGGTTTTTCATATCCAGAACATGAAGGCGATATTGATAAAAAGGATTTAATACAAGATGGAAAACCAAATGATAAACAAGAATTAATTGATGATGATGAAGAAGGTAATAAAACTAATGTTGTTTTGTGGGTTTTATCAGGTATTTTTATCTTTATCATAGTGGCATTAATTGGAGTATTTCTTATCTATCCAAAACTTGCTGAAGTACCTAATGTCATTATTCCTGATGTTAGTAAAATGACAGTTGTAGAAGCTGAAAAAGCTCTTCATAAACAAGGCTTTGAAGTAGCAAAAGAAATACAATATATAGGTGATGATGACATTGAAAAAGGTCTTGTTGTTAAGACTTCCCCATCAATAGGTCGAGAAGTAAAAAAAGGTGAAACAATAATTCTTTATGAGTCAACAGGAAAAGTTGCTTATACTATTGAAAACTATGTAGGTAAAGATGTTGAAGCAGTTAAAGCTATTTTGGAAAATAATTATGGTTTAAATGTTGTTGTTGAAAAAATAGAAGTAGATAATGATAAAGAATATGATGAAAGAAAAATTGTTAAACAAGACTTAGAAGTAGGAACAGAAGTAGCAAAAGGCACTAACATTACTCTTTATATTCCTGATAAAATTGTGGAATATCCAGATTTTACAGATGGAACATGGACAGTTGATGATATTAATGCTTTTGCTAAAAAGTATGATTTAACAGTAGACTTTAAATATAAGAGCAAAGCAGGATATCAAGAAGGAGAAATTATTTCTCAATCTCGTGCAAGTGGTACAACTGTAACAAGTGGTGTTACAATTACCATTTATGTAGCATCAGAATATACTGCGGATGATCAAGGTACAACAGAAGAAAATACTAATTAGGAGGTTTATGGAAGGAATTATCTATAAAATATTAAATGATAAATGCCAAATAAAAAGTCAAAAGGAAGTAGTTATATGTTCATTTAGAGGAAAACTAAGGACACAAAAACTACTTCCTTTAGTTGGCGATAAAGTACTTTTTGATAATGATAAAAAGGTTATTGAAAAAATATTACCAAGAAAAACAGTAATTAGAAGACCACCAGTTAGTAATATTACACAAGGTCTTATTGTGGCTAGTCTTAAAAAACCTGATTTAGATACAAATCTAATTGATAAAATAATTGTTGAACTTGAATATAATCATATTAAACCTATTATTTGCTTTAGTAAAAGAGATTTGTTAACTAATGAAGAGTATAATAATATAAAAGATATTATTGATTATTATAGAACTCTTTATCCTGTTTATTTCAATGATGAAATAGGAAAAATAAAAAAGATTTTTAAAGATGAAATAACAGTTTTTATTGGTCAAACAGGTGCAGGTAAAAGTTCTTTATTAAATAAACTTGATAAGAATTTAAAATTACAAACAGGAGAAATTAGTGAGGCTTTAGGAAGAGGTCGTCATACAACAAGAAGTGCAGTTATGATGGATCTTTTTGATGGAATATTATTAGATACTCCTGGGTTTTCTGCATTGGAATTTAGTAATATGGTAAAAAGTGAAATACGAGACGCTTTTATTGAGTTTAGAAAGTATCCTTGTCCATATCGTGATTGTATGCATGTTAAAGAAGATAATTGTCAAGTTAAACTAATGGTTGAGAAAAAGATAATTCCTAAATTTCGTTACGATAATTATTTAAATCTTATTAAAAGTGCGCAAGAGGAAAATGAAAGTTATAAAAGAAGGTAGATGTTATGAAAGTATCAGTATCATATTTAAATGTTAAAAAGAAAAATGTAAACAAAATAATATATCTTTTAGATAAAACTAATGTCGATTATATACATGTTGATGTTATGGATGGCAAGTATGTTGACAATAAGGCTAATTCTTTCTCTGATGTTCAAGAGATGTCTTATTATACTCAAAAAAGATTAGATGTTCACTTTATGGTTAATAAACCACTTAAATATATTGATGATTTTGCTCTTTTAGATGTTTTCTGTATGACTTTTCATTTGAAAATAAAAAATGATTTAGATGAAGTTATTGAAAGATGTCATGCTTATGGTATTAAAGCTGGCCTTGCAATTAATCCGGATGAAGACATTGATTTAATTGATAAATACTTAGATAAAATAGATTTAGTATTAGTAATGAGTGTAGTACCAGGTCTTCCTGGACAAGAATTTATTAAAGAAGTTATTCCTAAAATAAAAAAATTAAAAGATAAAATAAAAAAATCTAAACGTGAAATATTAATTAATGTTGATGGTGGTATTAATCTTGAAAATAAGAATTTTTTAGGAGATGCTGATATTTTATCAGTTGGAAGTACTATTACCAATAGTGAAAATTATGAAAAGATAATTGATGAATTAAAGAGTTAATTTGCATTATTTTATAAAATTTTGTATAATTATTGAATTGGAAGTGATTTATGAATCTTTTTGAACAATTGAAATTAATTCCAAAAGTTGATATGCACATTAATTTAACAAGCTCAATTAGTACTGATTTGGCATCATATTTAGATAGTGAAAAAAATATTTTAGATATTGAAAGTTCAATGCAAGAAAGAAATTTCAGAGATTATGAAAATTCTTTAAAATTACCAATTGAGATATTGAATAATAATGAAAATATTGCATTAGCAGTTAATGATTTAATTGATAACTTAGAAAAAAATAATGTTATTTATAGTGAACTGTTTTTGGATTTACCTATCTATAATAAAAATATTGATGAAGAGAGTGTTCTTAATACGGTTTTAATGGTTATTAATAAAAGAAATTATCAAATGCAAGTTGTTTTAGTATTGGATAGTGAAAGAGATAAAGATGATAATTTACATACTTTAGATATTTTCTTTAAATATTATAATCGTGGTGTTAATGGAATATATTTTCATAAAAATAAAATGACAAATTTAAGTGATTATATGTATATCTTTGATCGATTAATAAAAAATAATTGTCCTTATATAATTAATATGAATTCTAAAGAAACTAATCAAGATGAGGAAATATATCTTAATGCTAATAGGATAATTTATTCTCTGCCAGTGTATGATGAAGTATTATTAAGTAAGTTAAGAATGAATAATATTATGTTAGAATTTTCTTTAACGAGATTTAAGGAAAATAAGATATTTGATGAATTTAAAAATTATTTTATCTATGATTTAATGAAAGAGAATATTAATCTAACAATTACAAGTTCAGATATGACAACCATGAATACGGATATTTTAAATGAATGGTGTTTGTTATTTAATAATTATCCATTGGTATTACATGATTTAATTAAAGTAATACATAACAATTTAACAAGAGCAAATATTGGAAATGATATAAAAGATAAATTAATTAATGAATTAAAAGATAAAAGTGGTTTAGTACTATAAGGAAGTAGGAGGAAGTAATGGATAGTTTAAAACTTATTGTATTTGAAAATTGTAGGGAATTTGGGCAAAAGGTTGATGAAAAATTAAGAGAATTAACAGGTAGTAAAGAAACGCATATTATTCCTATTGATGAAGTAAGATTTAATAATGGTGAAGGTAAAGTAGTTATTAAAGAAACTGTAAGGAAGAAAGAAATATTTATTTTAAGTGATATTGGTAATCATTCTATAACTTATAAAATGTTTGGTTATATGAATCATAAAAGCCCAGATGATCATTTTCAAGATGTAATACGTGTTTTATGTGCAATAAGAGATCAAGCTACAAGTGTATCTTTAGTTATGCCACTTTTATATTCATCAAGACAACATAAAAGAGAAGGTAGAGAATCACTTGATTGCGCTGTAGCACTTCAAACATTAATAGAAAAAGGTATTAATAATATTATTACTTTTGATGTTCATGATTCTAATGTACAAAATGCTATTCCATGTTCTTCTTTTGATAATTTTTATCCTACAAATATAATACTAGAGAATTTTATTTCACATGAAGAAATAGATAATGATAATTTACTTGCGGTATCACCAGATAATGGGGCAATTAAAAGAACAAATTTTTATGCTAATATGTTAGGATGTCAACTAGGTGGACATTTTGAAAAACAAAGAGATATATATAAGATAGTTGATGGTAAAAATCCTATTTTAAAACATGAATATATTGGTCGTGATGTTAAAGATAAGGATATTATTATTGTTGATGATATGATCGCTTCTGGTGAATCAATGATTGATGTAGCAAGAGAATTGAAAAAACGTGGTGCTAGAAAAATATTTATGATGAGTGCTTATTCATTGTTTACAAAAGGTATTGAAGTATTTGATGAAGCTTATAAAGAAGGATTATTTACAAGACTTTATACAACGAATCTTAGTTATGTACCAGAAGAAGCATTAAAAAGAGAATGGATTTATCAAGCTGATTGTTCAGACTATGTTGCTAAGATTATTTATACATACTATTTAGGTAAATCAGTTGCACCAATACTTGAATATCGTTCTAAAGTATTAGAAGATTTCGCAAGAAAATAATTTAAAAGACTTTGTGTCTTTTTTTTTAAACCTTTTTATGCTAAAATTAATAATAGGTGATAGTATGAAAAAAAGATTAGTAACTATTCTTTTAGTTTTAGGTTTATTTAGTATTACTTTAGGTGTTACTTTTACATTCTTTAATTACACAAGAACAGGTAGTGCTAATACAATTGCAGTTGGGAGAATTTATTTTACGTCAAGTCAGGAAGGGACAATAAATTTAACAAATGTTTTCCCTGTTAAAAGCACAGAATTATCATCAGATGTAGGAAATTCAAGTGAAGTAATTATAACTGTTCGAGGCGATACATCTTATCCTAATGGAGTAGAGTATTTATTAACATTTGATGATACAAATGTATATGTAAATAATAAACAAATACCAATTGGTGTAGTTGTAACACCAGAGAAAACAGGAGAATTAGGAAATAGTGATGAAGAATATTTTACAAATCGTGGTGGAGCAACATCACTTTATAAAACATTTATAGAAGCAAATGATACCGTTGATGATGGAAAATATGTAATGGTAGGGTATATAAGACCAGGAGTTGCTGAAGTGAATGGCACAATAGGAATAAAGGCATTTATTGACGCAGATAGAATTGCTATTTCAGATACCTATGATGGAACAGAATCAGATTATAATGGAACAACGGTAAGTTGGGTAAATAGAAGAACAGTTTTAACGAGAGATGAATGGAATTCATTACAAACAAATGGTTTATCTTTTAAAGTAAAAGTAGAGGCTAATGAAGGCATATGGGTAGAAGAACCAACAAATAGAAATGATTTAGGTACAATTAATATTGATCATAATCAGGCAACGGAAATTAATTTCATTCACATGAGTGAAGAGATGATTGATACTCATTCTGATGTAGTGGATATAACAGCTACTGGTGGCCAAGGAGTTGTTAAAGCATGGTATGAGGGTACAACATTATATATAGCAAGTCCCGGTGAAACATATTTTCCTCAAACTAGTACAGGCTTACTTGCTGGCTTTTCAAATGTCACAACTATTCATTTTAATAATGTTAATACTAGTGAAGTAACACTTATGAATTATATGTTTAGTGGGGATCGTAATTTAATATCACTTGATTTAAGTGGATTGGGTGGTGATAATTTAAATAGTATTGAAAATATGTTTGCAGAATGTACAAATTTGGAAAAAATAAACATGAATAATTTTAATTTTGGTAATATTACGTCATTTTCTGAAATGTTCATTAATTTTAGATATTTAAAAGAAGTTACATTTGATAATGTGGATACTAGTAATATAATAAACATGTCTTCTATGTTTGCAGAGTGTGTAAGTTTGGAAAGAATTGACTTATCAAGTTTTGATATGGAAAATGTTGAATCTTTACTTTATATGTTTAGGGGATGCACAAATTTGGAAACAATTATTCTCGGTGAGTTAGATTTTAGTTCTGTCACAAGTATGCAAGCAATGTTCCGTAATACAGCTATTAAAACACTTGATTTATCAAAAATAACATTTAATACAAATATAAATATGATGTATTTATTTCAGGGATGTAGCCAATTAAGAACAATTTATGTTTCAAGTGATTTAGTTAATTATGCAGATATTAGTCAAGAAAATTCTATGTTTGATGGATGTACATCGCTTGTTGGTGGATCTGGTACAACATATAATTCTTTATCCGATGGATCAAAAGGTAAATATGCAATAATAGATGGTGGATCAAGTAATCCGGGCTTACTGACTTATAAAGCTAGTTAACAAATGCATGTGGTGTATATAATAATTCAACTTTTATAATTAATAAAAATTATACTGATAAAAACTAGATATTATTATGTATATTCTGAAGGTGATATGTATTGAGTATCTTAAATAATAAATATTATTAAAATAATTTACATAAAATATAATGGTGATTATATGAGAAATATCTTAAGTTATTATTATCAAATAATTGTTGATGATGATAAAATTGATGATAATGGATATTTTTCTTATGATAATCATCTTTTTTGTTTGTATAAATATAAAAGAAATATTAATGAAATAGATAGTCTTGTTAACCTTAATAAGTATATGATTAATGAAAATATATCAATTAATAAAATTATTTTTAATATTAATCATGAACCATTAACTATATATGAAAATAATTATTATGTTTTATTATTAATTAATTATGAATATAAAGGTGGAATATTTAAGTTTATTCCTATTTATCATGTTAATGAATTTATATATTTAAAAAGAAATAATTGGGCATATTTATGGAGTATGAAAATAGATTACATTGAATATCAAATTGGTCATTTAATTAATAAATATCCCATATTAACATCAACAGTTAATTATTATATAGGGTTAACAGAAAATGCAATTAGTTACTTTAAAATGTTAAAACTTGATAATGAATTATTATATATTGGACATCGAAGAATAAATACTAATTATTTATATAATCCTGTTGAACTTGTTATTGATTATAAGGTACGTGACATTTGTGAATATTTAAAAAAATGTTTTTATAATAAACAAAAGAGTATTTATGATATAAAAAAATATATTATGGGAATTAATTTATCAAATATTGATTATATTCTATTATATGTTCGTATGCTTTATCCTAGTTTTTATTTTGATGTATATGACAATATTGTCAATAATAATATGGATGAAAACATGGTTTTAAGAATTACTAAATTATCAAATAAATATGAAGAATTACTATATGAAATATATTTATTAATTAAGAGAAAAATTAATATTATCGGTATTAATTGGATTAACGATAAGTTTAAATAAAACTGTAAAAAGAATTGATTTATGATGTAAAAAAATATACAATGATATTAGGGATTATTGTTTTGGATAATAAAGGAGGATTTATGAATAGTAAAATAGATAAAGATAAAGCATTATCAGACGTTTTAGCATCTCTTGAAAAACAATTTGGAAAAGGTGCTGTTATGCTTTTAGGTGATAATCATCATGCTGAAGTAGAGGTATGTCCTAGTGGAAGTTTATCTCTTGATCTTGCCTTAGGTGTTGGAGGTTACCCTAAAGGAAGAATTATTGAAATATATGGACCAGAATCAAGTGGTAAAACTACTTTTGCCTTACATGCTATTGCAGAAGTTCAAAAACGTGGAGGAAGAGCGGCATTTATTGATGCTGAGCATGCTCTTGATCCAATATATGCTAAGAATTTAGGAGTAAATATTAATGAGTTATTATTATCTCAACCTGATACTGGCGAACAAGCTCTTGAAATATGTGAAGCTTTAGTTCGCAGTAATGCCATTAATATCGTAGTAATTGACTCAGTTGCTGCACTTGTTCCACAAGCAGAAATCGATGGTGAAATGGGTGACTCACATGTTGGACTTCAAGCAAGACTTATGAGCCAAGCATTAAGAAAATTAGGAGGAACTATCAGTAAGACCAAAACAATTGCGATTTTTATTAATCAATTACGTGAAAAAGTTGGTATTATGTTTGGTAATCCTGAAACCACGCCTGGTGGAAGAGCTCTAAAATTTTATTCTAGTATTCGACTTGAAGTAAGACGTGCTGAATCTATTAAAGTAGGGGATGCAATAATTGGTAGTAAAACGAACATTAAAGTTGTTAAAAATAAAGTTGCGCCACCATTTAAAGTCGCTACTGTTGATATTATGTATGGTGAAGGCGTAAGTCATGAAGGTGAAGTAATAGATTTAGGAAGTGAATGTGGAGTTTTAGAAAAAACTGGTGCATGGTATTCTTATAATGGCGAAAAACTAGGCCAAGGAAAAGAAAATGTTAAATTACTTCTTAAAGAAAATCGTAAACTATATGATGAAATAGAAGCGAAAATAAGGGAATTTTACAATATCCAAGTTGTTGAACAAAAAAAGAAATAGGAAACTAGCATGTTTCCTTTTTTTGTGATATAATACCATTTAGTTGGTGGTATCATGGATAGAAAATTAAATGATTTATTAATGATTGATCAAAAAATTGGTGATTTTTATTATGAAAATAATGATTTAGATGATAATCAATTTATGGAAAAATTTGAAAAAACAAATTATGTTGATAAAGCTCTTAAGATTATTTCTAAATTAAGTGGTAAGAATGTCTTAGAATTATTAAAAAGATCACGATATCTAAATGATTTTATTGATATGAAAAAGTTTTTAAAACCTTATCGTATTAACAAGAAATATTTAAAAGAGAATAAAGAAATGTATATAGAAGAATATAAGCGACTTAAAAATACTTGTTATATGATTGGTGATATTGCTATTGATAACTATGATTTTGCAGAGTATATGGATGCTTTAGATATTGATAATATTTTTGAATATTTATTACATAATATGCCTAATGAACAAATATATGCATTAGCTAATGAAACAAACATTTGGGATGAAAAACTATTTTATTTTAGCTTCTTAAAAAAATAAAAGACTTTAGTCTTTTTTTTATGGTTTTTTTTCTATAATAATGTTAAAATTGTTATAGGAGATATGTATGGAAAATAATTATCGTACTCTTATAAAAATAGGAATTGGTATAGTTGCTTTTATAGTGATTTTTATCCTTTATAAAGTTTTATTTGCTAATAACAAGTATAAAAATATAGAAGAAGAACTTATTAATCAAGCCCAATCATATGTCATAAATAATAATATTGTTTTAGATAAGGAAACATATTTAGATGTAAATAAGATAGGATATTCGTTAGATAATGATTGTTCTATTAAATCAGGGGTATTATTTGATGGTGCTAATTATAAGGCTTATTTATTATGTGATGATTATGAAAGTAAAATAGTTGATAATAAGGATACTAGTACTAAATTATTAGGAAAAGAAATAGAAATAATTCCTAAAGGAATACCATATCTTGAAGAAGGTTATGTAACGGATAAAGAGATAAATGTTGATGGTGAAGTAGATGATGAAGTAGGGGTATATAATATTTATTATAGTGAAGTTGATGGTAAAACCTTATTAAGAAAGGTTATTGTTATTGATAATTTGGAATTATATAATTATTATCCAAAGATTAAACTTAAAGGTAATGAATATGTTCTAGTTAATCAAAATAGTGTTTTTAATGATGAAGGTGCTGAAGCCTATGATAATCTTGATAAAGATATTACTAATAAAATAGAAATAGATAGCAATGTTAATGAAAAAGAAGTGAATAGTTATACAGTTGTTTATAAAGTAACGAATACTAGGGGATACACTAATAGTGTTAAAAGAATTGTTAATGTTATTAATCAAGCGCCTGATGATAATATTTTAAATACTATAATACCGAGTACTAAAACGAATAGTGATGTATCAATTATTTTAAAAGTTAAATTTGATGCATACCAATATACTCTATTACCAAATAATGAAAAAACAAAAGATAATTATATTGTTTATAGTGTATCAGAAAATGGTATATATAAGTTTACTATTTATGATAATAATGGAAATAGCACAGTCAAAGAAATTGAGATAAGTAATATTGATAAAACATTACCAATTATTAGTTGTCTTGCTAAAGTTAACTATAATTCTGTTACTATTGAAGTTAATAATGATAATGCTAAAAGTATTGATCGCTATAATTATATTATTAATAATACGTCATCAGGATTTAGTAAAAATAGTACCTATACTAAAAACATTAGTAATGTTACAAGTGTTAGTGTTGAAGCTTATGATTCAGTGGGTAATTCAAATAAAGTTGAATGTGAATTGAAAAATGAAGATCCAACGATAGGAAACAATAATATTAAATATTTTACGTATGAAGGAAATGAATATGTAATTGCAAATACACAAAATGATTTAAATTTTTTTGTCAATGCAACACGAAATAGAATATCGCAAAATGCTGATAAGGAAGAATGCGGTGATACTTGTCTTAGTTTTTCTTATTATCATGCTATTTATTTACAAAGACGTGATATTTCTACTATGAATCTTAGTGACGCTTGTCATTGGAAATACAATCAAGGTTATAATACTATTCCTAACAAAACTAAAGAGGGTGCTATTAATATTTTATATAATGAAATAATTAATGGAAGAGTTGCTGTTTTACAGGTTACAGGTACTCAAAGGCGAAATTCAAGACATTTTGTTACTGTTGTTGGCTATTTAAGAAGTAGGTATCATTCAAGTGAAATAACGGAAGAAGATTTATTATGTATTGATGCTTGGACAGGTGATTTTGTAACCTTAAGCTTTAGTAATTTAGAAAAGCGAACAATGTATGATAATAAAGATGGATATGGATATCGTGTAGATATCTTTAACCGCAGTAATTGGAAATAAAAAGTGTTAATACTTTTTATTTTTTTGTACATATCTATTAATTTGTGATAAAATAATAACTTAATGGAGGTATTATGAAAGAAAAAGAATATGTTTTTATTATAACAATGATTTTACTTCCTTTTATTTTATCTCTTTTTATTTTAAGATTTGTTAATTTTTTAAAAAGTAATATTTATGATTATATAATTATTGTTACAAGTTTTTTGTTTTTATTCTGTTTTATAGAAACTTTGTTTTTTATGCTTGATGAAATCGTTCATAGTAAAAATAAAAAAAGAATTATTTTTGTATTATTAATACCAATTATTTATATTCCTATTTATTATTTAAAAAATATTTCTTCTTCTGATAAATATTTAAGTTATTTACTATTTGGATTAAATGTTATTTTAATTATCGGGTTTTATTTTAGCTTTAAAAATGTTTTATCTAATTATATTCTTTTGAAAGGAAAAGATGATTTTATTTTAAAAGATATATTTGATTATGCTAGTAAAGATAATACTTTTACTATTAAAATAGATGGTAATTATAGATGTGATAGTTCTCTAGAAGGATATTCTATTGCTTGTGAAAATAATAGTAATGATTCTTTTATTGGTTTTTATACATACCAAGATGAAAATTTCAATCAAGGTAAATTAGATGATATATTATCATTTCATTTTGAAGAAATACTAAATATTATTAAAGAGAATAATTATGAGAGTAATATCGAATATTTGGATGATTGTGTTAAAATTGAATATAATAATATGTCGGTTTTATTAACCCAAAGAAATTATATTTTTCCTGATAAAGGTTATAGTTTAATTATTATTATGGAATCAAAAAATAAAGAGAGTAATCAAGAAGATTTAGAAAAAGTTATTGAAAGTATTCAATTTTTAAATTAAATTTGATATACTTTTTATGTGTCCTCTTAGTATAATGGATAGTACGAATCCCTCCTAAGGATTAAATGTGAGTTCGATTCTCGCAGGGGACGCCATTTAAAAAAGACGATTTAAAGTAGTATTATAAATATAGAGTGTGTAAAAAATACGCAGTCTATATTTTTTTTGATACAATAAAATTGCAAAAAAATTTTTTCTTACTTATAACTATTATTAATAAAATAATGTCAGTTCTATATAACTTTTAAAATAATCATGATACAATAATATTAATAAAAGGAGATTATATGAATGGTTTTTCATGTCTAATGTTGATATTTTCTATATTAGTTTTTCTTTCTGGTTTGTATATTTATACTGGGCATAAAAATGAAGTATTATTATGGCGTGTGCATGATTTAAGTAAGATTACTAAAAGTGAATTACAAAACATTGGTAAATGGACAATGATTACGAGTATAATACCATTTATATTTTTTATTATTGGTTTTTTTATAGAGGTATAGGAGGAAGTATGAAACGATATAAGAAATTAACCCTTTTACATTCTAATGATTTGCATGGAGATTTTTTTAGTGAAAAAGATGGTAAGAATGTTATTGGTGGAGCATCAAGATTATCAGGATATGTTAGTAAAGTAAGAAGTGAGGAAGAAAACGTTTTATATTGTATCGCTGGTGATATGTTTCGTGGAAATATTATTGATTCGGAATTTCAAGGTATATCAACTATTGAAATTATGAATACCATATCACCTGATGTTGTAACAATCGGTAATCATGAAACAGATTATGGTATATCGCATTTATTATTTTTAGAGAAATGCGCAAAATTTCCCATTATTAATGCTAATTTATATATTAAGACAAATATGTCAAGATTATTTAAACCTTTTAAAATAATTGAAATAGATGGTATGAAAATATTATTTATTGGTATTGTTACGCAAGAAATACTTGCTAATGCTAAAAATGAAGGGTTAATAGGAACATTTGTTGATATTAGTGAGGCAGCGAGAGAAGTAGGTCATATTTGTAATACTTATAATGCTATTGATATTGACTATACTGTCTTATTGACCCATATTGGTTTTGAGGAAGATAAAAAGCTTGCTGAAATGCTTGATCCAGCTTGGGGCGTTGATGTAATTATTGGTGGACATTCCCATACTTATATTGATAAGCCTGAAATTGTTAATAATATATTAATAGTTCAAGCAGGGGTTGGAACTGATCAAATAGGAAGATTTGATTTAGTAATTGATACAAAAAATAATTGTACATACAAGTGGTCATGGAAATGTATACCTATTAATGAGAAGAATTGTCCAAGAGATGAAAAGTTAGAAGAATTAATTAATACTTATAAAGGTCAAACTGATTCTAAATATGGTCGTGTAATAACAAGATTCAAGCGAGAATTAACTCACCCTGACCGTTATCAAGAAACGGAATTAGGGGATTTGTTTGCAGATATACTAAAAAATAGTTTAGGTGTTGATGTAATGCTTTTAGGCTCTGGATCTATAAGAAAGCCCGTGCTAGGACCAGTTGTTACCTTACAAGATTTAATGGAAATATTTCCATTTGATGATTCGATTCACATGGTTTATGTATCTGGAAAACAATTAAAGGATATGCTACTATTCATGTTAAGGGATGAAGCTTTTGAAGGTGATCATACAGAGTTTTATCAATTATCTGAAGGATTATATTTAGAATATGATAAGAAAACCAAAATTATAAATAAATTTACGTTTAATAACCGTGCTATTAAAGATGATGATATGTTTACTCTTGCTCTTCAAAAATATCATTATTTAAATATAGAAGGTGGTTTTAATGTTAGTTTAAAAGATTTAGAAGTCAATGGCAAACCACGTATTCTTGCAACATCTTGTCGTGATGTATTAGAAGAGTATTTAGGAGAAAATCAACATCTTGATGTGGATATAAAGAAAAATCCACGTTTAGTTATTAAAAATAGAAAGTAAATGAAAATAATTTGATAGTAAAATATCAAATTTTTTTATTTATATAACTATTAGTAAAAAAATATGATATTATATATATGAGGATACGGTGAGACATGAAATGTATCAAGTGTAATGAGGAATTAGAAAAAGATGATAATTATTGTCCGCAGTGTGGTCATTGGACAGCAAATGGATATTCATTGATTAAAAATAAAAAAATTGGAAAAAATATTAACAATGAAAAAAGTAGTCGCCTATTACTTTTATTATACCTATTTGTTACGATGATTATCATATTTATAGTTATGATTTCTTTAAGAGGTTATAATTTGTTTAAACCATTCGCATATTTGAAAAAACAAGTATTTAATTATAAAAATGGTTATAATGTTTCATTAATAAAAAATGATAATAAATATGTTGTACAAGATGTTGATAGTTATAGTAAAGCACTTAATTTAATTAAAGAAGATTATAATAAACAAAAATATTTATGTCTTAATGATAGTAATGTTAATAAATTAGAATATGAGTTGGAAATGAATAATCAAATACCTAGTGTATCTTTTTGTGATATGTCATATGATATGGCAAAGAAAGTTTATGATGTAATAAAAAAAATGTATGAGTTGTTTCCAAATGTTAAAAATAGTTTAACTAATATTACAGTAAATAATGCAATTAATACTACTGATTATGTTGCATATTTTCAACCAATGTATCAATTTGTAAATATTGATTATGATATTGAAAATTATAATAAAGTTAATAAAACACAGATTTTGCTTAATAGTTATTATTTTTTAAATGATGATATTAAAATAAAAGATAATTGGTATGTACATGATGCAACAAAAGAATCAACTATTGCTCATGAATTTGGTCATTATTTATCATTTCTTATATTATTAAAAAATTATCATGTTGATAACATTACTTATGAAACTAAAAATAATAGTGAAATTATAAAAAAACTAATTGAAGATTATACTAATGGTAATTATTCCAAATTAATTATTGAAGAAGCAAATGAAAAATACAACCGAAACTATGGATTATCAGTTTCTATTACAGAAATGGCTAATGAAATATCTGTGTATGCTAGTTTACCTGATTCTCATAATAATATTATTTATGATGAGGTTATTGCAGAGGCTGTACATGATTATTACTTACATGGAAATAATATGCAAAAAGCTAGTAATGAAATAATCAAAATTATTAAAGGAAAATTAGGATAATGAGAAAATGTATAAATTGTAAAGGATATGTAAGAGATAATGATAAATACTGTCGTAATTGTGGTGTAATGATTGTTAGTAATAAAAGTTATATTTTGATAAATATAATTAATATTCTTTTAATAATTGGAATAGTATTTATGATATTATTATTTATTGCATCATATCTGGTTAATAAATAGGAGAGAGTATGAAAAAGGAAATATATAATGAAACAATAGATGATTTATACCAAAAATTTAATAGTAGTAAAGATGGATTAAGTGATGATGAAGCTAAAAAAAGATTATTACGAGACGGCGAAAATAAACTTAAGGAAAGAAAGAAAAAGCCTAATTATGTTCTTTTTTTAGGTCAATTTAATGATTTTATGGTTATTATGCTTATTGCTGCAGCAGTCTTTTCTTTTGGAATATCATATGTTCGTAACGAATCCTATGTTGATTCGATAATTATTATGATTATAGTTATTATTAATGCTATTTTAAGCTTTATTCAGGAGAAAAAAGCTGACGTGGCGATAGAGGAACTAAATAAAATGTTTGTAACTAATAATATGGTTATTCGTGGCGGTATAAAGAAAAAAATTGATGTAAGGGAAGTTGTTGTCGGTGATATATTAGAACTTGAAGCTGGTGATTATGTATCAGCTGATGCTAGAATTATTGAAGCAAATAATTTGAAAGTTAATGAATCCACTTTAACTGGAGAGTCAAAAGCTATAAAAAAAGATAATATGGATATTGATGGAGAAAAAGAATTATATGAACGAAATAATATGCTATTCGCTGGTTGTAATATTACCAATGGGCATGCTAAGGCTATTGTAGTTGGTACAGGTATGAAAACTGAACTTGGTAAAATAGCATCAAGTTTAATTGATAAAAAAAGTGATATTACCCCCCTTCAAAAAAGAGTTAATCAAGTAAGTAAAGTATTAACATATATTATTATTTGTATTATTGTAGTAATGATGATAATAGGGTTGTTAATGCAGTATGATTTCTTTGATATTTTTATGCTATCTATCTCTTTAGCAGTTGCAGCTATACCGGAGGGGTTATCATCTATTATTACAATTATTTTATCAATTGGAATGTCGGCAATGGCTAAAAGAAATGTTATTATAAGAAAAATGGCATCAGTAGAAACTTTGGGATCAACAGATGTTATATGTTCTGATAAAACGGGAACTATTACACAGAATAAAATGGCAGTTAAGAAAATATTTGTTAATGATCAATTATATAGTGAAAAAGATGATTTAACATTTGCTGATAAATTAATTCTTTGTGCTAGTTTAAATCATAATGTTACTAAAAATGAAAATAATTATTTAGGTGATGAAACAGAAGTTGCAATTTACAAATATTTAGAAGAAAAAAAATATTTAAAAAATGAATATGAGCGTATTAATGAATTTCCTTTTGATTCTGATAGAAAAATGATGAGTACCGTTAATAAAGTTGATGGTAGTATTTATTCATTTACCAAGGGAAGTTTAGATTCGATTATTAATAATTGTTCAAGTTATATAATTGATAATAAAATTAAAAATATGACTAATGAGTATAAAGAAAAAATATATGAATTAGAAAAAGAATTATCGTTAGAGTCATTAAGAATTCTTGCTTTTGCATATAAAGATTATGATATTGATAATCCTGAGAAGGAAATGGTTTTTGTTGGTTTAATAGGAATGATGGATCCTCCAAGAGAAAGTGTTAACAATGCTATTGGATTATGCAGTAAATCAGGAATTCGACCAATTATGATTACAGGTGATAGTTTAAGAACTGCAATCGCTATTGCAAAGCAGGTTGGAATTGTTGATAGTGCTTCTAAGGCTATTGAAGGCAAATATATAGAAAAAATGACTGATGATGAATTAATTGAGGCAGTTGATAAATATCAAGTATATGCAAGAATTACTCCTAATAGTAAACTGCGAATAGTGGAAGCTTTACAAAGTAAAGGTCGAGTTGTGGCTATGACAGGTGATGGTGTTAATGATGCACCAGCTATTCAAAAAGCTGATATTGGAATTGGTATGGGAATAACTGGAACTGAAGTAGTTAAGAAAGTTGCGGATTGTATTTTAGTTGATGATAGTTTTTCAACCATTGTTGATGGTGTTGAAGAAGGTAGAAGAATTACTTCTAATATTAAAAAGGTTATTCTTTATTTACTTGCTGGAAATATTGTTGAAGTATTGTTGGTTTTTGTATCAATGCTATTAAATATGGAGATGTTTACTACTTTACAATTATTATGGATTAATTTGGTTACTGATTCAATACCAGCAATTATGCTTTCTTTTGAAAAAGCTGATAAGGATATAATGAATGGCTCTTTAATGTATAGAGGTGTGCAGAGCTTTTTTACCCCATTTTTGGTATCTAAAATTGTAGTTAGTGCTATCTTTAAATCAGTTATTATGCTTTCTTTATTTATTACTTATACTCATATATATGATTATAATGTAGCAGGATCATTGATGTTTATATATTTAATCGCTAATGAACTTTTATTTGCATTTTCATGCCGTGATTTAAAGCATTCTGTTTTAAATTTAAAAATATTTTCGAATAAACGATTAACTATTGGTGTTGGAATAATTCTTTTAATACAAATAATTATTCTTACAACAGGATTATCTAATTTCTTTATTGTTAGTGGTATTTCAATAATAGATATATTAATAATAATAGGTATTTGTATATTAACATTTATTGTTGGCGAATTTGTAAAGCCACTTTATGCTAAATTATTTAAGGATTATCAGGAGGTTAAATAATGGAAAAAGAGAATAATAATGTTAGTGCCATAATGGCTATTTTAGGGGCATTAATTTTAATAATTTTTGTTGTAATTATGATGGATAATGTTAATCATGATAATGCCAGTGGTTCTTATTATATGCAAGAAAAAGAGAATATGAAAGCTACTATTAATAGCGTAAAAGTTGAAAAAAATGATTTAATTATTGGTACTATTAATGATGCTACAAGTTTTTGTGTTAAAACAACTAAAAGTACTCCCGATGTAAATAGTTTATGCTGGAAAAAGATTTTAAATAATACTGGAACAATGAAAATTTATAATAATAAGATGTATTATATATGGATAAAAGATAGTAATAATAATATTAGTAATCCAACAGTTATAAAATAAAAAAGGATAATTATTTATCCTTTTTAAAAAATCTTTTAAATAAATATGTCATATTACTTGCTTGTTCTAGTTTACCAAGGGGAGTATCTCGCATTTTTTTGTCAAATTCTTCTCTTGCTTTTCTTCTGGCAGGCATTGTAATATCATCTGCAATATATTTGGCATCACTTAAAACTTCATCTAATACTTCGTGCTTGTTTTCTTTAGGTGGTTTATTATTTTGATAAACAATTGGTTTACAGCAACTGGCTATTTTAGTAAATAAGTTGATGTAATCTGTATTTAGTTGACTTCCTTGAAATTTCATTTCAAATTCTTGGACGTCCTTTGATTCTTCACCTAATTGATTAATTTTTATAAATAATTCATCAATTTCTTCTTTTATTTTCTGATCATTAATTTCATAAGCATTAAAGAACGAATCATAACGAGCTTTAATGCTTGTTTTTATCATATCATCCATCATATCACCTACAGTAATTGTATCATAAAAAATATTTGATAGCAAATAAATAAAAGTAATGTTATAATAAATAAGTAGGTGAAAGATGGATAAGAATCAAATATATAGTTTGTTTAATAAATACCATTTAGATAGTAATGAACAAGAAGAATTATATAATGAAATTTATCCTATTTATAATCATTATGAATTTCAAAGAAGATTAACAAAAAAATATATGCATCATGGTAATATAACATTAGGAGAACATATTATTAAGGATACTATTAAGACTTATTTGTTATGTAAAAAGAAAAGAAATATAAATACATCTTTAGCAATAAAGATAAGTATGTTACATGATTTATATACTTTACCATGGCAAAATAGTAATAAATATACAAAATTCTTTCATAAACATGGTTTTAGACATCCAATAGAAGCGAGTATTAATGCAGCATATTGGTTTCCTGAATATTTTAAAAATAAAAAAAATGCTGAAATTATTATTGATGGCATAATACATCATATGTTTCCATTACCAGTATCATCAATTAAAGATGATAAAATAGAAAATATTGAAATAGAAAACTATGATTTATTTTTAAAATTGGATGATGATATAAGAAAAATAATATTAAAAAGTATTCAAAGAAAAAGATTATCATCAATATCTTTAACTAGAAGTTTATATAAAGAAGGTAGAATTATGAGTAAAGCTGATAAAAGAGTAGCTTTAGGTGAAATAAAAAATTTTAGTAGTGCTAAAGCATTATTAACTGGTAAGAATAAAAAGATAAAAGGAGAATAGTTATGAAGTATTATGAATATCATCCTGAGATTATGAATAATAATGAAGTAAAAGACTTTTTTCATAAAGCAAATTATGTTGGCTATATATTACCTGATGGATCTATTTATTCTTGTACAAATCATAATATTGAATCATTAAAATCTTTTTATGATATGATGATTTATTTTTTAAAAGCAGATTATCAAAATAGAGAAAAGTTTTTAGGAAAAGAAACAAATGATCCTTTATTTTTAATGTTTTCTGATTTTTTTTGGAATACTTCTTTAGAAGAAATAATTGCATTTGATGATTTTGTTAAAAAAAATAATCTCTCAATGAGTGATATTATTGTAAGTTTTTTTAATTGTCATCTTGTTACAAGATTAAATAAAAGAATATTAACTTCAAGTGTTTTTCATTATCCTTTTTATAATTACATATTAATGGGATTTAAAATAGATACTATACCAAAAATTATTTATCGAGATGGAAAATATTGTTTTCATGAAGAATCTTTATATAACAATGATTATTTGTTAGATGAAATAAGTGCTATACAAAAAGAAACAAGTGAAGAAGAAAGATCTTTGTTTTTTAGATAGAACAAAAATTTTTCTTGCATTTATAAGAAAATATGATATAATTTTAGGAGTGTGATCCGCTGTATATCTTTTATATGATCATATCATTTAGAAAAGGAGTGAAGAAGATGAACGTAATTGATAAAATTACTAAAGAACAACTTAATCCAAATGTTCCAGAATTTCGTGTTGGTGATACTGTAAGAGTTGATGTTAAAATCATCGAAGGTAAACGTGAAAGAATTCAAGCATTTGAAGGTGTTGTAATTTCTCGTAAAGGTTCTGGTGTTAGTGAAAGTTTTACAGTACGTAAAATGTCTTATGGTGTAGGAGTTGAAAGAGTATTTCCTGTACATTCACCAAAAATCGCTAATATTGTTGTTGTAAGAACTGGTAAAGTAAGACGTGCTAAATTAACATTCTTACGTGGTTTAGAAGGTCAATACAAAATTAAAGAAAGAGCATAAAAGATAAGCATTGACTTATCTTTTTTGGTAATAATTATGAAAAATGTAAAAAATATTTTATCTTATGTTATTGTTATTATTATTGCTTTGTTAATTAAAACCTATATTTTTACACCAATTAGAGTTAATGGTACTAGTATGTATCCAACTTTAAATGAAGGGGATATCATGATATTAAATGAAATTGGTTATCATTTAAATGGTGTAGAAAGATTTGATATAGTAGTTGTTAAAAAAGATAATGACGACCGTATAATTAAAAGAGTAATTGGTTTACCTGGTGAGACTGTATCTTATAAGGACAATAAATTATTTATTAATGGAAAAGAAATTTCTGAAGATTTTACCCATGAAATAACTCATAATTTTGATTTATCAGAAATTAATGAAGAAATTATTCCAGATGATTATTATTTCGTAGTAGGAGATAATCGAGGTAATTCCAAAGATTCTCGAATAATTGGTCTTATTCATAAAAGTGAAATTAAAGGTAAAACAAGTTTTGTACTTTATCCATTTAGTAAATTTGGAAATGTTAAATGATTATTTATGGTTATAAATGTTTTAATAATGATTTAACAAGTTCTTTTGGTGATAAATTTACTGAAGGAAAGATATATCATTTTGTTAATCCACATTTTGGTAGGCAAGGATATCATATGTGTCAAAGATTAGAGGATACTCTACGATATTTTGATGCTTTTAATAATGAAGTTAAAATCGCTTATGTTAAAGGTTTTGGTGATATACATGAATCATTTGATGAATATAATGGCTATTATGATATGTATGCTGTTGAATACTTAGAAATTATACATGTTCTATCAAGAGAAGAAATAATTAGTTATGCAATTAATTTACCAGATACAAGAGCAAAAAGATTCTTAGAATTATTTTTATTAACGGATGATGAACTAGCATTATTTGAAGAAAAGTTTAAAAATAATTATTTTGTTTTACCAAGTATTAATTATTATCAAAGAGAGAAAAAATTAGTTAAAAAATTAAATTTTTAAAAAGATAACTTATTAGTTGTCTTTTTTTTGTGAATATAGTAAAATTACTTTAGAGGATAGATAATATGAAAAAGAAAAATATGTTAGTAACCATTTTATTAGTACTTGGCTTATTAAGTTTAACACTTGGAGTAACTTTTACATTCTTTAATTATACAAGAACTGGTAGTGAAAACACTTTAACAGTAGGTAGAATATCATTTACAACTAATCAGACTAAAACAATTAATTTAACAAATGTTTTCCCTATT
>JAEEGL010680025.1_pt1 | contig 26008 bp, 21 predicted proteins | sample 9134231 | NCBI WGS metagenome assembly JAEEGL01 (sample SAMN16246548, study PRJNA631951) | gut metagenome | biome: gut microbiome; feature: rumen; material: fiber-attached | host: Bos | place: Iran: Karaj | collected 2018-10 | reverse complement strand
GTTTAAGCCGGATATCCCAACGCAAAGCATTACTCCGCATAAAATGCAGAGTAATGCCGTTGTAATGATCTTTTGTACATTGAAAGCACGCCGTTTGATCAGAAGCGCTGCCGCGACAATGCTTCCCGGTAACAAACCGATTCCGATCTGCAGAAATGTATTCATGAACTAATGATCCTTAATTATTTCTCCATTTGTAATCATCCATCAGAGCTTCCCGCTCTTCGATCAGACGCTCGCCGATCTCATTGTAATCTTCCCATCCGGGAGACGCGTAATCATGCACGGATCCGTCCTCATCGATCACACGGAAGAGTTTCCCTTCCGCAAAATAGAATTTCTGCGTTGTCTGATAGCCGTCATCCATTTCCACATAGTAAATACCGGCACCGACATATTCGCGGTTGTATTTCCACCCGTTGACATCCTTCTTGGCACCGATGATCACGGGGTTACCGTCCTGCGTATAATAATAGGTGTCGGAATAATCATGCTTTTTATAGTGTCCTTTATTCTTCCGGCAACTTTTTACCCAGTCATCCACGGACGACTGTTCGGAATTGAAATTCAGATCCCAGTCTTCCCAAACATAAGGCGTAGGGGTCGGCTCCGGAGTGGGTTCCGGGGTCGGCGCTTCGGTTGCTGCAGGAGCCGGCTCAGCTTCCACGATCGTGGCTGCTTCATCCGCTTCCGCTGCCTGCTCATCAGCATCCTCTTCTTCGTCTTTCTCTTTATTTTTGTCTTTTTTCTTCTTATCTTTTGCGCTCTCTGCATCATCGGATTCTTCATCCTCTTCATCTTCAGAGGAACCAAATCCGAGCAGTTCCATCGGTGTTACATGATATACGAAGTATTCCGTCAACAGGAAACTGCCGCCAAAGAGCACGATCGCCCCAATGACAGCAAGGATGATCACCAGCGCCAGGTTGGGTTTCTTTCCCTGCGGTGCAGGCGCGGGCGCAGTCTGCCCTGCAGGCATCGGCGGAATCTCCGGCAGAGGCGACGTATACTGTGACGCGGGTGCTTCAGGAATCTCCGGCAGGGGTGCTGTGTACTGCGGCACAGGTTCCGGCTCTGCAAACTTCACAGGCTCCGGTTCTGACGGTTGCACGCTCTCCGGTTGCGAAACGGGGGTTCCGCAGCGGTTGCAGAAACGCATATCGGCAGCAAGCACGGTCCCGCAGTTGGAACAAACAATCCCGCCTTCATCAGCCGGCTGCATCTTCACGGGTTCTTCCCGTTCTACCAGCGGCGTTCCGCATTTATTGCAGAATGCAAATTTGTCTTCTCTGAATGCCTGACATTTTTCACAATACTTCATCTTTTTCCTGCTCCTTAATTCTATGATTTTCGGTACGCATCTCGATCACGGGTCCGCCTGTTCCCAGAATGTATTCGGCCGTGATCGTGACTTTTCCGATATTGTCATCTTTGGGGATCTCATACATGATATCCAGCATGTAATCCTCTATGATCGAACGCAGCGCTCTTGCGCCCGTATCCTTTTCCATCGCCTTTTTGGCTACCTCGGTCAGCGCCTCCTTCGTGAATTCCAGGTCGACTTCATCTAAGGATAACAGCTTCTGATACTGTTTGATGATCGCGTTTTTCGGCTCTGTTAAGATCTGGACCAGCATCTCTTCACTCAGGCCTTCCATCGCGAAAATGATGGGAAGACGTCCTACGAATTCCGGGATCATGCCGTATTTCTTGATATCCTCCACGGTCACTTCACTTAAGATATCCTTACGCTTGTCCAGCGCATCCTTTAATTCCGCATTGAATCCGATCGAGGTCTGTTTGCGCAAGCGCTGCTTGATGATCTCATCAAGATCCGGAAACGCCCCGCCGCAGATAAACAGGATATTGCCGGTATTGATCGTCGTAAGCGGTACCATGGCGTTTTTGGAGCTTGCCCCAACAGGCACCTCCACATCCGCGCCCTCTAAGAGTTTTAACATGCCCTGCTGTACGCTTTCGCCACTCACATCGCGGCTGTTGGTATTCTTCTTCTTGGCGATCTTGTCGATCTCATCGATAAAGATGATCCCGGACTCTGCCTTATCCACATCATTGTCTGCCGCGGCAAGCAGCTTGCTGACAACGCTCTCGATATCATCGCCGATATAACCGGCCTCCGTGAGCGACGTGGCATCCGCGATCGCAAGCGGTACGTTCAACAGCTTCGCCAAAGTCTTTACCAGATAGGTCTTTCCGCATCCGGTCGGTCCGATCATCAGCATATTGGATTTCTCAATTTCCACCTGCTTTAAGCGTGTGTCGAATTCCTCATCCTTCATGCACTGCGCGGCGATCCGCTTGTAGTGGTTGTACACCGCGACCGAGATCACTTTCTTGGCATGCTCCTGCCCGACCACGTATTCATCCAGCAGCTCTTTCAGCTTATGCGGCTGCGGAATATCCTTGATATCGATGATCGGAACTTTTTCCTCATCGGGTTTGCGCTTCTTGACTTTGGGCCCGCCCATCATGCCCTGCAGGTCTCCCATGTTCAGGAAACTGATATTGGGAAACGCACCAAAGGGAGAACCTTTTTTCTTCTCCTCCTGCTCAGGCTCTTTGGGCTCTTCTTCGCCTTCGGTCACGGCCGCAGTCTCTGCACCTGCCGGGACCTTCGCCCCGTATTCCGATGCCTTGTTTAACATCATCTGCAGTTCATCATGGGTCATGTCCGGCATGGCAGGCATGCCGAATCTCGACATGGCGTCCATGGTCTTTTTCATGCAGTCTTCACAGATACAGACACCGCCCGGCAAATGATACATTTTGCCGGCATTTTGTTCGTTCCGGTGGCACATCTGGCAGTTTTCTTCGTATTGATTCGTATCTGACATTCTTCTTTTCCGATCTGTTTTAAATCTTTCCCCGCATTTTCTCAAAAAAAGCGGGATTCATAGTGTATTTCATAATGGTTTTCTCAGGCAGTTCCCGGTATCTTTTTCCCATCCGGTAGCCATAGTATTTGTTCGCGGAAGTGATCACGAAAGGCACGATCGCAAACGGCCTGCCGTGCTTTGTAAAATAGCCGAATGCCCGCATGACAAACCTGACACCTTCCGACTCCGATTTCACCCTGCCAAACACTTCGGGATACATGGCCTGTGAAACCGCCAGATCAAAGTTCCGATGCATCTGCTGTGCATTGGAATAGGCATGCGAATGGATCACCTTTGCATCCGCCGCATAATACACGGCATATCCGTGGTCCATAAGCGTTGCCGCATAGACCATATCTTCGTTAAAGATCGCAGGCTCCTTAAATCCGCCAAGCTCATCAAACAGTTTCCGCCTGTAGGCCGCACACACATTGGAACAGAAAAAGGTTTTGATCCCAAGTCTGGAAAGATCCGCTATTGTTTTCTTCTCGCTGCGGTCCGGATAATTGAATTCCCTGGAAAAGCGTTCCGCGATCCCCGCCTTCTCTCCGGCCAACTGCCTGGCATAAGCAGCGCCGACCTTAGGATCCGAAAACGGTTTCAGCAGGTTTTCCACAAGCTCCTGATCATACGGGATCGCATCATCCGTCATCAGGATCACATACTCCGCATCCGAATGTGCGATGCCGGCATTTCTGGTGCCCGCATGGTCAAATTCAGCCTTCGTTAAATGATGGACCTCAATCTTGTCTGCCGAAGCCTTCAGTTCACCGACCAGACGATCCGACCACCACTTTTCTTCCGTATTCATGACAATGATCTTGCCGACCGGTACCGTCTGCTTGGAGAGCATCCCGATCAGACGTATGAACTTTTGTCCCGGTTTGTATGCCGGTATCACAACATCAACATTCATCAGTATGCATTCTCGTTGATAAAGCCCTTGAAGACGGTTAAGAACAGGATCCTGAAGTCGAAACCGAACGTCCAGTTTTCAATATAGTAAAGATCGTATTCGATCCGTTTTTCAATGGAAGTGTCGCCCCGGTAGCCGTTGACCTGCGCCCAGCCGGTCAGTCCCGGACGCACCTGGTGCTTGACCATGTAGCGCGGGATCTCTTCCCGGAATTTCTCCACAAACTGCGGCCGCTCCGGTCTGGGTCCGACCAGACTCATCTGTCCGATCAGAATGTTAAACAGCTGCGGCAGTTCATCAATACTGGTCCTGCGCAGGAATTTGCCCACCTTGGTTACCCTTGGATCATCCTTGGTCGTCCAGGCCTTTCTCTCCTCATTTGCTTCCTGCACATACATGGTCCGGAATTTATACATCCGAAACGGCTTGTTGTGCATACCGATCCGCTCCTGCGCAAAGATCACGGGCCCCTTGGATGTGGCTTTGACGGCGATCGCCGCAATGATCATGACAGGGGACGCGAGAATGAGTGCAAGGAAGGCTCCCACAATGTCTGCCGCACGTTTCATGACCGCATTCAGTGTATTGGAAAGCGGGACGTGCCGGATATTGATAACGGGCAGCCCCTGCAGATCCTCGGTATAGGGTTTGTTCGGGATGACGCCTGCATAATCCGGAATAAACTTGGTGTGTACACCGGATTTTTCACATTGCTCCACGATCTCCGGCAGCCTTCCGTATTCGGCCAGGCTTAATGTGATCGCGATCTCATCAAGCTTGTTTTCCGGCAAGATCACGGCCAGATTGTCAATCTTTCCAAGTACCTTGACACCCTTATACATGGTTCCGCGGTCCACATGGTCATCCAAAATGCCGCGGACCACATAGCCCCACTGCGGGTTCAGGCGGATCCGGTTGATATAGGATTCTGCCGATTTGGAGTAACCGACCAGCAGGACATATTTGAGGTTTTTTCCGCGTCTTCTGATAAAGCGCAGGGCATAACGGATCACGTTACGCACTGCCGTTTCCGCCACGATATTGACTGCCCAGAAGATAAAGATCATCTGTCTGGAAAAGTCAGGATTGTTGATGACGTACAAAACCACGATAAAGGCAACCAGACCGACGGTGTTGGACTTGATGATATTGAACAGTTCCCGCTTTCGCCCGGAAGCACGCTTGGAGCTGTAGAGATCAAACTGGTAATAGAGCAGGAGATAGCCGGGGACAATAAAATAGAGTGCCATGAAATAGGTTTCCATGGAAAGACCCATTTCATAGTCCAGCAATCCGCTCTTAAATTTCAAATACCAGGCAAACAAATAAGACAATGCGATGACGATCGCATCGATCACAAAATGAAGCCTGTTAAAGATCTGTTGGTTGTCCTTGATCATGATCGTTTATCCCAAACTAGCTCCACAGTCTGCGGACCATATTGACCCACAGTTCCAGCTGGATCTTTACATAGTTTCCCATAAAACGGGCGGAAAAGGGAAATTTTCTTCCCTGCACGCACATGAGATATCCTCTTTTCATGCCCGATAAGTATTCTCTTCCGTATCCCTTGCAGATAAAGAACAGCGCCTTGATCCCGAACCCGATCAGAAAGAACGGCAGGTTCAGCAGGATCTGCAATGCCGGCATATTCTTATAAATGACATACCAGCTGTTCCTTGCGGCGATCCGGACCTTGAACGGGTTATATCTGGATCCCGTTGCCCCGCTTCCCGCATGATAGACGATCGCGCGCGGTGTATAACGGTTTTCATATCCCATGATCTTCGCTCTGTATCCGACATCCACGTCTTCCAGATAGGTAAAATGGAATTCGTCAAAATAGCCGATCTGCTCAAACAGATCCCTGCGGTAAATGGCAGCGCCGGCACAGGCGGAAAAAACTTTTCCCTCGCGCTCATAACGCCGTTTGTTTTTATCTTTTCCTCTGGCAAAAGCCCATCCGAGGGCGCAATAGAGATCCCCAGCGCCGTCAATCTTATCGGGGTAAAACATCTGCAGCATCTTGGAGGACACGGAAAACGTCTTCTCATCGCGTCCGATCGCTGCAACCAGTTCTTCGACAAAATGCGGATCGCAGACCGTATCATTGTTCAAAAGGATCAGGTATTTTGATTTTACCCGTTTGATCCCCTCATTGACAGCCCGGGAAAAACCGAAATTCTGCGAAAGCCTTACAAGCGTGATCTCCGGATAGTGCTCTTCGATATAATCGGCACTTTTGTCTTCCGAGGCATTGTCGATGATCAGGATCTCCATATCCTGAAACGTCTGCTCCTTTAACGACTTTAAGCAGTTCTCTATGTAGGCATCGCCATTGTAATTCGGTATGATGACCGTGACAAGTGCCATGGTTACGCTCTACTTCCTTTTAAACTCCGCATACGGGTCATAAACAACGATATAATTGGACGCAAGCTTGGGCTTGTGATCTTCCCCGATCTCCAGGGCGCTGCGCCGAAGCAGCATGCAGTCAAGCGATACGCCGTCCACTCTCTGCTGCAGGCAGGCTCTGTGCATATATCCGGAATAATGACCGTTCAGACCGCTGAAATTGGGGATATATTTTCCGTTTTCATCCTTTGTGTAGCCCGCACTTTCAATCCTGAAACGTTTGTTATACACTTTGCCGCCGACACAGCCGACCTCATATCTGCTAAGGACCCCGGTCAGCTCCTTCATGTATTCCTGCGTAAGCGGCTTCAGGTCCTCCGCTAAGATCATGATATAGTCTTCCCGGATCGCAGCATAATCTTCCGGTCCCATCTCATCCCATTGCTTTCTGGTAAGCCGCAGCACGGATGCGGGAACGGGCACATATATCACACGGAAGAACCCGAGATGAGCCGTATGTTCTACCGTGGCGTTGATCCCCTTCCGTTTCAGATGCGCTTCCACGGCACGTTTCCCCGCCTCGTACGCATAGCGTTTGCTCTCGGGATTGATGGCTGTGGATTCGTTGTGGCATCTCCAATGATAGAGTACCTTCGGAATATGTGCCACCGCACTGACCGGTATGTTTTCCAGGCACCGGAACATAAAATCATGATCCTGTGCGCCGTCGAATTCTTCCAGAAAACCGCCGGCAGATCTTGCCAGTTCCGTGCGGACCACAAAAAAGTGGCAGATATAATTATTGCTCCGAAGCAGATCAATATCAAAATCCGGTTTGATGTTCGGCTCAAAATACCGGCTGCCTTCCGCATCGATCTTGTCCTCATCCGTATAGATGGCACGGATGCGGTTCACATAGATTTTTCCTTCCCGGCTCAGATTTTTGGAAAGTACCTGCATGATCTCATACAGGGTATCCGGCTCCAACAGATCATCGTGATCCAGGAGACCTATATATTCCCCGCCGGCCATGTCGAGCGCAGCATTGGTATTTTCCGCGATCCCGCCGTTTCCGGACAGCTTCTGATAGCGGATCTTTGCCGCCACCTTCGGATCGATCGTCTCCTTCAGTCCCGTAACGGTATCCCCTACCTGGTCCGATTCCGATCCGTCCGCGATACAGAGTTCCCAGTTTTCATAGGACTGCGCGATCACGGATTGGATCATTTCCTTCAGATAAGCCGGATCCGTCTCGTGTGCCGGTACCAGAATGCTGATCTTGTACGGATGCATATACTTTTCCTGCCTTTGTTCGGCAAGCATCTCCGTACCCGGGCGCCCGCTTAAGAAGCGTTCCTGATAACCGTCGTCCCATCCGTCTTTACCAAGCCTTTCCCGCGCCTTGTAAAATGTTTCACCAAGTCCGTTGCGCTTCAAATACTGCAGACCCTTTTTCACATTTGTGCCGTTCAGTTTTCTCATCATCGATTCACTCATCCAAAAAAGCCCGTAATTCTTCCGGGGTGCCGAGTACATGTACTTTTTCGCAGGGCACGTCACAGATCCTGACTTCTCCGCCCTTTGTGATCAGATAGTTATATAACGGTGCCACATATCGTTCTCTTCCTTCGGCACCCGTTAAGGACTTGCATCTGCCTTCTTCATAGAATTCCCGGTACAGGGTCTGATACAGTCCGCAGGTTTTAAAATAATAGGCTCCCAGCGTACAATGATCCGATATCCGTTCCTTCTCGCGCACTTCCACTGCCCGTCCGGCCTCATTCAGTTTCACGAAGCTCCAATGCTCCCCCGGAGCCTTAAAGCAGGGAATAAAACCGTCTCCTGCAAGCTGTCCGCTGTTCATTTCCCCGTTTTCCACATAGGTATCAATGTTATAGATTAAGAGCGGTTCCCTTTCATCCCACATCGGGGCGGCCAGCATTGCGGTCGTTGCCTGTCCGTCCGTTACGTGATCGATCTCAATGATCCGAAAACTGCGGATGCCAAGCGCTTCACATTCCTTCCTGATGAACACACCGGCATCGTCTTCTTTTCTGACGATAAAGAAGTAGTTGTTGCCTGTTCCGTATCCGCCAAGGCTTTCCATGGACCACGCAAACAACGTCCTTCCTTTGGCATCGATCATGTATTTGGGTACCGTGTAGCCTGCTTCCCTGAACCTGCTGCCAAGTCCCGCCATTGTGATCACGATCTCCATAAGCATTCTCCGTCCGTATTGTGACTACTTTTGCTGACATCTGCTTTTGGCACAGATCTCTTTCATCTCTTCCACGCTGCAGCGTAAAAACTCGTCGGGCCGTACCGTGCGGTCGTCCACATAGAACCCGTTTGGGCCGGGCCAGGGCTTGCCGTAAATGATCTCATCATATGGGATCTCCCATTTATCCAGCCAGGCAAGCAATACCTTTGCGGTGTTGGCATTGATCAGGCCGATATTCCCGCCGTAACTGTTCATATTCCGGGATGTCAGCAGGATGATCTTCGCACCCATTTCCTTGTATTCCCGGATCTTTTCCACCATTTCCGGATAGGGTATGAGGTCCTCATAGCGCTCATCCCGTTGTTTGATCGGACAAAGTGTGCCGTCAACGTCGAATACAAATGTCAGGTCATTCATGTTCCGTACCTTTCTTGCATATCCTCTAAGATCGAAATCGCATTTAAGAGGAATCCCAGCACCTTCTTCTCCCGTTCGATATGCAACGGCAGCATGGACAGGAACAGAGAAGCCTCGTACAGGCGGATCAGGTCAAAGTCAATCTGATACCGGTCAAGGTATTCTTTAAAGATTGCCGTATATGCGGCATTGTCACTGTCCACATGCAGATGCAGCCGCATCCCGTCGTCTATGGTGACCTCAAACAGGTCGCTGTTGAAATAGTCATAGGAACCGCAGATGGAATGTGACAGCTTTGCCAGATCGTAATACGGGTTCGTGTACAGTTCTTCTTCCGTAAACGCGCCCTTGGGGTCGATCAGTTTCATGAACGAGGTCTCATCGGAATAGAGGATATTGGAAAAACACAGATCCCCGTGCCCGATCACCAGGACGTGCTCGAATTTATGCTTTTTCGTAATCTTTTCATACAGTTTTAAGTATTTCTCATAAACCGCATCCGGTCCCGCATAGGAAGTGCCGGTTTTCAGATAGGCTTCGATCCGTGGGAAAGCCGCTGCTTTCTTCAGCATTGCAAGCCTTTCTGCTACCTTGTCAACGTACAGGGATTGCATGCACCTGTCATATTCCTTTTCGTCAACCGGCTTTTTGTGTCTCGACGCGATAAAGTGGAACAGTTTCTCCATGATGCGGCCAAATTCCTCCGTTCCGATCGCACCGTGCACATAACGGATCGCAAGATCCGTCATATGATACCGCTCCATGGTATAACTCGCCATCCCCTCCTCTGCCTGATAAGAAAACGGCATGGCGAACCACATTTTCATATCATCCGGCAACAGCCCGTAGAATGCGAATTCCCTGTGCAGCTTTTCGACATTGGCGGATTGTTTGACGACCGTGTAGGCATCCCCCGACAATTCGTTAAAGAAACGGGCGTCAAATCCTCCCGTGATGAACTGCCGGAATGCACCGGGCCTGGCGAGGTTTAAGAACGCTTCCGTTTCGATCGCGGCATAATCCTCCTCCCCTTTTCCGTCCGCACCGTGCAATGCATCCGGATCCGGGAAGATCACGGCTGCGATCTCGCCATCCTGCACGATCCTGTAACACTCTTTGGCGTAGGTCGCTTTTTCCAAAAGGACCCCAAATGCCTTTTCATCCCTTACCGGCATATCGGAATACAGCTTTAAAACAGCATTCTTTGCATATTTATCCGTAAGATCGTCTTCCGTATCCAGAAACGCGGCACACATATCCTGTTTTGCCGCAATAGCCGCCATCTTATCCCGCAGGGATTTTCTTTTATAGATCGTCTCACCGAAGCTCTTGTTTCCCGTGATGTTGCGGATCATCCCGTCCGGTTTTCTGCTGTCGTCATAAAGGATCACTGTCTTTTTCATATCGTATCCTTCTTTTCTCTCCTGCTATAGAGTGTATGTGTACATAAGCAAATGATCAAAGTCACAATCGTCGCAGCTGACATAAAACAGATGCCGAATATCACATACCGGTCCATCAGAAGCGTATGGTCTGCCGCAACGATGCTCTGGATATAGGCGGAGATATCCGTTTTGTCCGAAATCCCCAGGAAATTGCTTAAAAGATACAATATCCCGCATTCCAGGAGCCATGCTACAAAGGAAAAGATCGTAAGCAGGGCATATCTTCCGTGGATCAGTCTTTTGACATATTCGTAACCAAGCCTTGTCAGTTCCAGAAGTTTCAGGATTCCCATGTCGCCTTTGGATGACCGGTTCATGATCATATAGCGGTTCAGATAGGTATAGAAGGACGGAAACGCTACATAGGCAAACACGGCAACCACGACAAATACCGTAAGAAGCAGGGTCGATGCGGGCACCGCACGTCCTCTTAAAAGTTCAAACGGCAACAGGATCAGCACCAGCGCGACCGTATCGAAAAACCGGTCCAAAACAACGGACAGGAAGCCGATCCGAAAACTCTTTGTCGCGCGGCAGAATACAAAAATCCTGAAGAATTCCCCGAGCTTAAACGGAATGATCAGATTCACGAGTGTGGTCAGACAGTAGAGAAACACAAATCGTCTGAAAGGGATCTTCTCATCGATCAGGATCAAATACAGCCTGGCCAGTTTTACAATGTGAACGATCACGAACAGAATCGCAACTGCCGGTAAGATCAAATTCTTCATTCGACGATATCCGCTCCGTATTCTTCATGGGCTGTTTCGCGATAATCCTTAAGGATCGTTTCCCTGTCCTTAAAGTAAGCCCATAACATCTTTAAGACCGTAACGGCCTGGGAAGCCATCTTCACGTTGGAAACCTGGTCATCTTCCCTCCAGGAAACCGGATAGAACTTTGCATCCAGCCCATAATAATCCAGTGCCAGGATCATGCAGTAATTGAACATCAGGTTGTCCGGAAACTTTTCATAATAACGGCTTTGAAGATCCGAAACCCGGTACATGTTCAACCCGCTCCCAAGGTCGTATATCCTTCTCCCTACAACCGCAGCAAACAGAAAATCATATACCACGTTTCCGAGCGTACGGAACAGGGAATAACCGATCAGACGGGAGCCCGGCATGAAACGTGCGCCGAGAATGCAGCCGTGTTTCCGGTAATATCCGCTTTTCAGGACGGGAAGGAAATCCTCTATGGATCCCTGGTCATCTCCGTGCAGCGTGATCACATAGTCGAATCCGTTTTCAAGCGCATAGGAAAACGCCACCTTGTGAGAACCGCCGAGACCGTAATTCTCATGATTTCTAAGCAGCTTGACCGGAAAATCACGCTGCCGCTCCATAAAGCGCAAAACCGCTTCCTCGGTATGATCCGTACTGCGGTTATTGACCACGATCACCTCCGTGATATAGCGCATGATTGTCGGATCCAGCTGCCCCAGTACACGGACGATCTGCTTTTCACAATTATAGGCGGGAATAAACAAAAGAATCTTATCCATGCTTTTACTCCTTAATTCGTCACATCTTTCCGCAGACCGCAATCATCCAGATTCAACGGCTCCACGTGAACATCCCCTCCGTAATCGAAGCCATCCGGGATAAAGGTGGTCTCGTTATAGTAATCGTAGACGCAGAGTTCCTTCTTCAGGTTGGTATAGTAGGCTACCGATTTTGCGCATTCCCTTCCAAGAAGGTTCAAAACGGTCTGGTTATAATGCCATTCATCCACCATATATTCTGCGGAAATAGCGGAGAGAACCGTAGTGCCAAGCGCATAATAACCGCTCTCACGGCTCATTTTGATCTGGGAGTTGATGATATTCTTAAAATAGTCCTTTCTTGTGATCGTCCGGCCGGGCGTAATAAAGAACACTTTTTCAATCCCGTTCATGAAAAGCGGCCGGATGATGGTGTTCATGTTTTCCTCGTACTGATCGGCGGAGAGGTTATCAACCGCATCGGATTCTCCCTGTAGCCAGACGGCATACTTATGGCGGATCACATAGTTGTCGTTTTCCAGCCAGACAATGGCACGTTTTAACCGTTCCGTGAAATCATAGGAAACCGCATCGGACATCCAGAACGCGGTATCCGTGGCCCCGGCCGATGCCGAGACGGCAACAACGGGAACCCCGGTCTCTTCAAAATAGGTATTTGCGAATGCGGATACCAACGAACCCCTTTTTGCGCCCGGCAGATCCATGATCGCATTGAGATTGTTTTCATTGACCCCGAACGGTTCCGTGATCGGATAGAGCCTGGTCGGATCGGAAACCGCGCGGAATTCAAATCCCTCATCATAAGGGACCTTCGGCGCATATTCGGCATTTCCGCCGGCACCCGCCATATTACTCTGTCCCATGAACATGATCAGGTCGACGATCCGTTTTCCGTCTTCCGAATACTTATAGCCGTCGGATTCGTTTTTTGCCGCTTCATCGATCTGTGCCGCAACAGCGGCCGTCATGGCGATCGCCTCATCCGGATCCGTCGGTTCTAATGCTTCTTCCGGTTCTGCCGCATCGTCTGCTTCCGTTTCCGGTATCACATCTTCCGGATCAGTCTCCTTGGGCTGTTCGGTCTGTGCCTGCTCCTCTGCCTCTTTTAAGGCATTTTTCGACGCTGCGGCGTTTTGTTCGCTGCAGCCTGCAATAAAGAGAGCGGATATGCATATGATGATCAAAGCAAGAGAATGTTTAAGCCTCATTTTTCTTTTCCAATGTCAGTTTCCGACTGATAAAGTTATAGATCATAACAACTCCGGTCGCGACCATTTTGACGCCTGCGGTAACGATCCCGGGATTATTCGCTTCGTATTCGGGAAAGCCCATTCTGAACAGAACCACGCCGAAATACATGATCGCGGCATTCAGTCCGAGTCCGATCAGACTTAAGACCGTAAAGATCAGGAATTCAACCTTGCGGTTTAAATCCTCTCTTCTCTCAAATACAAAGTGCATACTCATGAAATAGTTGTAGATCAGCGAGATCACAAATCCGAATATGCTTGCAATTGTCGCCGCCGTTTCCGTGCTGGCGCCGAATTTTCTAAACAGGGAAGATAAGAGCATCGTGATCACAAAGTCGATCACGAAAGAGGTTCCTCCCACAAAAGCAAACTTGATCAGCTGTACGGTCAGTTTTTTCCATTTATTTTCCGTTTCCATTTTGATCATATTCCTTATTTCGTAAATAATATCTGATGAACAGAATCGTCATCCAAATTGTATAACCGTAATACACTGTTCCGGTCACGATCCGAATCCAGTCCGCTTCGTTAAAGAGACGCAGGACGAAGAATACCATAAATAGCACGAGGCCATAGAAGAATACCGTGACTTTTCCTTCCGGCGTGCCTTTCAATTTCCATTGGTCATTTCCCGCAAAAGCACCCGCGACCAATACAAGCGCAAAGAAATCGTACGTTCTGTGATACAGGATGATCAGGGACCATAACAGGAGGACTGCTATCAGCATCCCGTCACCGTTCGTATCCGCCTTCAGTGCCAGGACCAGAAGCCCTGCCATGACCAGAAAGGCCGGTATGAATGCAATGGAGCCTCCGATGAGGGTCCCGAAATCCAATCCGCCTTCCGAGATCAGCGCCGAGGAAACCTTAAGCGGTTTGATCAGCATGTTGGCAAAACTTTCCTGCAGACTGATCGCGGCTATTCCCGTCAGCACGATATGGATCCCGACGGAACAGAACAGTTCTTTCCACTTTTTCTTATAGATCAGATAGATCGCAAGTACTCCCGTAAGCGTGTACTTAAAGTAACTGACCGCAAGGCAAAGGATTGCCGGAATGCTTCCCCCCTTCTTCTCCAAAAGCCATACCGCAAGCAGAAAGAAGAACAGGGAAAACAGGGTATGCTGCCCGACTCCCAGCTGGTTTCTGTACGGTGTTCCGGCAAGCATCAGCAGGACCAGTACGTAAAAAACAAACCGGTCCGTTTCTCTTAAGAACGTCTTGCGCAGGAGAACGATGATCCCGGCCGTGCACAGCAGGTTCGTGATCAGCCATGCGATCCTTGCCGTATCCTGCGCCAGGAACGTATAGGGAAACAGCAGCATTAAGAGCGACGGAAACTGATTGGCCTCCATGCGCTGCGGCGCATCGATCGAATCATAGTAATCATAAAACGCCTGCAGATCCTGTGACAGCGCATCCGTCTTGCCCATGGAAACATCATACGGATCCACGCGGAGGAACAGTGATTTTGCCGCATCCCACTGAAAATCCTGACTGAACACGAGTGCGTTCCGGATGCCCTGATAAACCGACACCGCTGCCATGACTGCAAGGATCACGATGATCGTGATCCGTATGATCTTGTGTTCAAAGAGCTTACGCATCGTATCAGATCATCCCGACTACTGCATCTGTCAGTTTTTTCAGCTTATCTCTGGCATCATCCAGGTTGTTTCCGCAGATGCCCATATAGAATTTCAACTTCGGCTCCGTTCCGGAAGGACGCAGGCAGCACCAGGAGTTGTTCTCCAGTTCAAAATAGAGCACATTGGACGTCGGCAGACCCGTGGCCGAAACACTGCCTGTTGTAAGGTCGGTCACTTCGCCCTTCTTGAAGTCCTTTAAGCATAACGTCTTGAGGCCTGCGAATTCCTTCGGTGCCGCAGTCCTGAATTTTTCCATGATGGCATTGATCTTCTCCGAGCCTTCGATCCCCTTCAATGTCAGGGTATGAATGCCCTCCATGTAATAGCCGTACTGCTCATAGATGTTGATCATCTGATCCCAGACGGTAATGCCCTGTTTCTTACAGTACGCAGCCACCTCGCATAAGCACATCACGGCAACGACCGCATCCTTATCCCTTGCATGCGTGCCGACCAGGCATCCGTAACTTTCTTCCAGACCGAAAACATACTCGTTTTCATGGGTTTCCTCAAAGTGCTTGATCTGTTCACCGATATATTTAAAACCTGTCAGCACTTTGATCATGCGCAGATTATAGGCTTTGGCCAAAGCGTCCGTCAGATTGGTGGTAACGATCGATTTGACCATAGCCCCGTTCTGCGGCAGGGTTCCCATTTTCTTTTTCTCTCTTAAGATGTATTCTGCGATCAGCATGCCGGACATGTTACCCGTAAACGGAATATATTCTCCGGTCTTGGTGTCCTTGGCATAGATCCCGAGACGGTCCGCATCCGGGTCGGTCGCAAGAATCACATCCGCATCTTTCTCCTTCGCAAGCTTCAGCGCCAGCGTATAGGCCTTGGGATCCTCAGGGTTCGGGTACTCCAATGTGGTAAAATCAGGATCCGGCAGTTCCTGCTCCGGAACAACATAGACATTTTTAAAGCCCAGTTCGGATAAGATCCGCCTTACGGGGATGTTGCCCGTGCCGTGGAACGGCGTATAGACGATCCGGATGTCATCGGCCATCTCCTGAATGATCTCCGGATGAATGATCTGTTTCTTGAGTTCTGCCATGTATGCGTCATCAATCTCGGAACCGATCACATGATAAAGATTCGCAGCAACCGCTTCTTCCTTGCCCATGGTCTTCACATCATGATAATTTGTAACCGCAGCCGCTTCGTTGACGATGTCCACGTCTTTGGGGGAAGTAACCTGCGCGCCGTCCTCCCAGTATACCTTGTAGCCGTTATATTCCGGCGGATTATGACTGGCGGTGACGACGATCCCGGCCGTACACTGCAGTTTCCGTACCGCAAAGGACAGCTCCGGTGTCGGTCTTAAGGACTCAAACACATAAGCCTTAATGCCGTTTGCACAAAGGCAAAGTGCCGCTTCATCGGCAAATTCGGGCGACATGCGTCTGGAGTCATAGGCAATGGCAACACCCTTGCTCTGTGTGCCCTGTTTGATGATATAGTTCGCAAGCCCCTGCGTCGCCTTGCGCACGGTATATATGTTCATCCGATTGGTTCCGGCGCCGATGATGCCGCGCAGCCCACCGGTTCCGAATTCCAGATTCTTGTAGAAGCGTTCCTCGATCTCCGTTTCGTTACCGGAAAGGTCTTTCAGTTCCTGTTTGGTCGCCTCGTCGAAATAGTCGTCCTGCAGCCAAAAATCATACTGTTCTTTGTAATTCATGTGATCTCCTTTCATACCATCTCTTTATTGATACCTGCTAACACATAATTACTGTAGTCCAATGAGAAATTCGGATTGAAATACGGATCGCCGGCTTCCAGCACCGTCTTCCATTTTTCCCGAAAACGCGCACTCTCGTCATTGTAACGTGCTTCATTCTCTTTGGAAGCGTCCTCCACGTCCGTGCCCCTGGATCTGGATTCATAGTGGAACAACTGCGCAAACGGCGTAAAGACATTTAACAGGCCCTTCTCACGCAACTTGAGGCAGAAATCCACATCGTTGAGTGCGACCGCAAATTCCTCGCTCAAGCCCCCGACCGCATCATACATGGCCTTTTTCACCATCATGCAGGCACCTGTTACGGCCGAGACATCCTGTGCGTAACATAAGCGTCCCATATAGCCGAGATTTTCCCTGTTCATGCGGTAATGCGTATGTCCTGCCGTTCTGTGCGCACCCAGTCCCAGCACGATCCCCGCATGCTGAATGGAATAATCCTCATAATAGAGCATGCAGCCGACCGCTCCGACATCTTCACGCTGCGCATACATCAACAGTTCTTCGATCCAGTTTCGCGTGATCACTTCCGTATCGTTGTTCAGAAGGACCAGGTATTTCCCGTTTGCAAACGTGGCGCCGAAGTTATTGATCTTTGCGTAATTAAAATCACCGTCATAGGTAACCACACGGATCGCCGGGTGCTGTTTGATCTGTTCGTAATATGCAAAAGTCGACTCGTTGACGGAATTATTCTCGATAACGATGATCTCGTAATCCGTATAGGATGACTTTTCCGTGATCGAATGAATGCATCGTTTCAGGTCATCCACATGATCCTTGTTCGGGATCAGGATCGAGATCAGCGGTTTCTCGACCAGATGATAGCGGATCCGGAAGATCGTCTCGAACGCTCTCGTGCTCTCGATCTTAAAGTCGGTGAAGCCACATGCTTTTAAGTGCGCGGCAACCGCACCCTTGGCCGCATCGATCGCGTAGGTCTTCGCGTTGATATCGGCCGCGACGGATCCGGCATGGGACCGCCAGTAATAGAGGATCTTCGGTACATGAACGATATTTTTGGCAGCTGCCGTTAAGCGGAAGATCATGTCGTGATCCTGACTGCCGTCGAATTCGGGACGGAACAGTCCCGCCTGATCTAAGAGTTTTCTGTCAAATACGCTGAAATGGCAGATAAAATTATTGGCACGCAGGTTATCGATCGCAAAATCCGGCTTAAAGTGCAGCGTGATCATGTGATCGATCGATTTTCCCTTGAAGGTCGTCTCGTCGCAGTAAATATAATCTGCATTTCTTTCACAGATTACCTTCATGTATTCAAACAGCACGGTGGGGTGCAGAAGATCATCATGGTCAAACAGGCCGATATATTCTCCCGTTGCCATCTCAAAGCACGCATTGGTATTGCGCGAGATCCCCATATTTTCAGACAGTTTCCGGTATTTGATCCGCGGATCCGCCTTCTGATATTCCTCACAGATCCTGCCGACTTCTGCGTGATCATCGTCCGAACCGTCCGCTAAGCACAATTCCCATTTCTGATAGGTCTGGGCAATGACCGATTCGATCATTTCCCTAAGGAAACGCTCCGGCGTATTGTAGAGCGGTACGAGGATCGAAAAGGTGATATCCCTGTCAAATACAGTCTCTTTCTGTAATCTGACCGTCTCTGCATCCGGCATACTTTTCGTACCGTAGCTCTTATAGGCCTTGCGTTCGATACGTTTGCTTTTGATCTTGGCCATCAGGTTCCTGAGGCTTCCGTAACGTTTGATGCGCCTTAACAGATTACTGAAATGACTCCATAAGAGCCTTGCGGGATACATCATCTTCCAGAGTTTGCTCTTTCGGATCTTATCCAGCTTGTATTCCAGGTCTGCGATCTTTGCCTCGGCATCCGTCAGGGTTTCCGTCAGGATCTCGTTCTTCCTGCACTCTTCCTCATAAAGGGTCTGATAATACCGTTCAGGACTCGGATTCGTATCCTTTTCCAGGTTCATAGTAAGCTCCAACCGTTGTGATCTTATAGCGAAGCGTCTTATGGACATACATAAGCGCCACGCGGTATTTCTTTTCAAGGTGCAGCCATGTCGCGGGAATCTTTGCGATAAACCCGGCGAGAGCCGCATATTTCTGTTTTGCAAACACCGCCTGCACGTCCTGCCTGAATACGGGCATGAGCGAAACCTTCAGGACCCTTCCCTCTTCGTCTTCCAAAAGCAGGAACCGGTCAAAGTTCCTCTCATCATGCTTTAAGTACAGGCTCCATCCTCTGATGACATAGGCATCCTCTGCGCGATCAAGCTGGTCCGGTTCGTAATCCGTCCCTTCAACGGTCAGCTGCAGTTTGTCGCTCTTTCGCAGAGAATGACACTCAAAGACCTCGACCCCGCTCATATGTCCGCGCATTTCATAATCAGCCGCAACATTGACACGATAGTCGAGTGTATCCTGGATCAGATCCGGGTGATAAAACGGATCCGGTTTGTTTCGAAGCCATTCATGACGCGCGTAAAAACATGCCCTCTCTGCGGCAAGCCGCTCCGTTTTGGCTTGATCCAGCAGATCACTGCCTCTTGACAGGGATTCATGGTGCAGGAGGATGCATGTATTCAAAAGGATGTTAAAATACCCTTTTTCATAGAGATTTACGCACAGATCGACGTCATTATAACTAACTGTCATTTTATCATGAAACCCTTGAACTTGAAAGTATTTTTCACGTTTTACCATCAGGCATGCACCCGTTACGGCAAGGGTGTTCCGGTTCAGGGTATTGGCACCGAAATAGTAGGTTTGATCATCCGGATGGTGAGACAGTTTATGTGTGGGACCGCACAGAAGACCGGTGACGCCTGCGTGCTGGATCAGCTGACGATCCGGAAACAGGAGCTTGCACCCGACGGTACCCGCCAGAGGCGATAAGGCATACATGCACATCTGCGGCAGGGTATCCTCCACAAATTCCACATCATCATTCAGAAATAAGAGCAGATCGCCCTTCGCTTCCTTTGCGCCCCGGTCGCACATCAGGGAATAGTTGAACGGTTCTTCCCGGTACAGGTATCGGATCGAAAGCGCTTCATTTTCCCGGATATAGGATTCGATCCGGTCTTTCTGCATATCATAACTGCCGTTATCTATTACAAGGATCTCCCGTTCCCGTAGGGCGGCAAAGCTTGTTTTGTTCTTCAGGCTCTCGATGCATTTGATCAGAATATCCGCATGGTCTTTCGATGGAATGATCACGGAGAGACTGTAGTCCTTTTGCGGCACAATACCGAGGTTTTCCATGGTTTTGCCGATCCTCTCCTTAAGAAATGCCGATGCCTCACCGTTTGCGTAGGTGCGGTAGAGCTGTGCATCCTCTTCGTCGCTTTGCAGATAGAACAGCGTTTCGGTAACGTGTGCTATTTTATCTGTTTTCAGGATCGCCTCCAGCAAAACGGCATGGATCACATCGCCGGCAGGCACATCGGGCACCGTCTCCTGTAAGGAAAGCGCCCGGAGAATCCCGCCAAGCAGGCCTTCTTCGATGGCGACGTACTCGCCCATGTAATTGACGGACAACAGTGTATGCGGAGAATAATCCGGTTTCAGATAAGGGGTATGGCGTTTCCCGTCCCGGTTCTGATAGTCATGGTCGCAATAGATCACGGCAGGTGCAGATGAGGCAGCGGATACGGCCAGGCCTTCGCTGATCAGCTTACGGTTTGCATCATCATAGAGACCGACGGCACCCGTTTTTAGAATAACGTATGTTGTTTTTATATCCGGGACTGTTACGCTTTCCGCAACAAGGCCGGGAATAGGTGGCAGCAAATGACAAGGAAGAGGGCCATCGACCGTGATCGATCTCCCTCTTTCTTTTCTTTCCGCATGGCGCAGGAAATACGCGTACGGGTCCGTCTGCTTTTGCAGTTCGTTTCTGTAAGATTCGGCTTTACTTTCTGTTCGTGTCATTATAGCGGAATCCTTCCGGCAGGATCTTTGTCCTGGTGAGGCGCATCTTATGCAGCGCCTTATCGACCACCGTCGGTTTTTTGTCTTCTTCCTGGCATTTCTTCTTTAGGAGCGCACTGAAGTCCTCATAAAACGGCTTCGGCATCATCTTCACCTGATAACGGATGATCAGGTTTCTGGCACTGTGCGGAATGTCCATGATCAACTGTGCATCATCCGTATCGAAAACAAACGTGCTCTCCGAAACGGGATATCCGTTCGTGACATACCGCTCGATGGACTGATCCATCCCTTTCTGCATTCTGAGCCGGATCTCTTCCACGTGCAAAAAGCACGGGCATTCCGTCGGATCAACGCGCAGGCTGACAATATTGTTGGTGATCGGCACGTTCAACGTAACAACGTTGTCTCCCGTGACTTCGGCGATCAGGTTCAGCATATTTTCCGGTGTAAAACCGTCCCCGCAGCTGTAATAGACCTTCGGCGTGTTCAGGCATCCCAGATATGCGTTTTCGCGCAAAATCTGATCCACATGCATGGCGTTGGTAGGCATGATCACCTGTAACACCTCCATGCTCGCCATCCCGTTGATGATATATACCTGGAAATGGTGTTCCATCTCCTTGAAGATATCCGTTTCCGTACTGTTAATGGAAAACTCGGTGTAGATATTTTTCCCCTGCTCCGCCAGAAAACGGAAATACCCGGTTTCCTTTCTGCCCTGCTCATAGTAGAACAGTGCACGGAAAATGATGAATTTCGCCGGGATATGGAAGCGGAACATCCACTCGTAATCCAAAACATTCCAATCTCCGCTCTCCGGGTGCTCCCTGTCCAAAACGATATTGGAGAAGATCATATCGTAATTGGAGATCGGGGAAGCCTTATATTGTCCGAGAAATTCGGGCTCTCCGAAGATCCGCTTAAAGTCCTCCGATATGCGGAACTCTCCATGTCCGCAGGTTGCGTTCACAAGGGAACAATATTCTTTGATCAGGGCTGCCATCTGGCCGTATTTTTTTTCTTCATTCAGATGATCCAGGTATTTTTCCAGCGTAATGCCGGACACATACTCCATTTCAACCCGGTTGCGCGCTTTACTGGATACGCCGATGATCTGCTCCCTGCTTTCCTCTCCCTCGACAAACAGGCATTTATTCGGGGTCAGTTTTGTATCTTCATAAATCTTCAGCAGTTCCTCATAATTGTCATAGATATCCCGGATATGTTTATTACTCTTTGCGTTGACCGCTTCTTTATATACGCGGAGTGTCCCTTCCGCATCCCTGACGATCTTTGTGGACACGCGAAACTGCGGGGCACGCTCATTCGAATATTTCACAAACAGCGGCAACGTCTCTTTTGCCGGGTCGAGCATCTCCTTATAAGCGATCACGGCATAAGAATTGGAGAATTCCGGAAACATATGATCTTCGATCAGCGAATCAAAGACTTTGCTCTCATCAAATGTCACCAGACGGTCTGCGTCATAATTCCGGATATTGGTTGTAAGTTCGCCCTTCTTCGGGAGATATTCATCCGAGTAGATCGTATGCGGGAGCTTGTAATCCGGATAAGGATAATAAAACTTTGATTGTAAGCCCGCTTCCTTAAGCATTTCGGCCATCCGGCCCCTGCCAAACGTCCTGACGCCCTCATAATGCTCATATCCTTCGATCCCGTCAAAATACCGGCCGGTGTGGTCTTCCCTGCAGCCCGCGAAATACTTTAAACCGAATTGGTTTTCTATGGCAATGAACAGCTTCCCGTCTTCCTTCAGATGAGAAGCGGCAGACTTGAGCATCTGCGTATATGCCTCTGCGCCGCCGATATAAAGATCCGCATATTCCAGAACGCCGATCAGCGTCACATAATCATACTTTTCCTCCAGCTCCGGCTCGATATCGCGGTAATTTCCGACAATGATCTCAATATTGTCATTCTCGCGATGACGGTAAGCATTGATCTGGCTGCGTTTTTTAGACAGATCGATACAGGTTACATGGCCGGCCAGCTGACTCAGCATGCCCGTGACCGCGCCGCAGCCGCTCCCGATCTCCAGAACACTAGCACCCGGTTCGATCGGCAGCCAGGTCACGATATTCTCGCGGATATGGGACAGGTGATACATAAAGGACCAGTTCCTGGACCCCTCGATCACACGCTCATAGTCATTCTCGCGGTGGTTTTTGACGATCTCAAGGAGCCTGTCCTCATTGGCGCCCTCAGAATAGACGTCTTCTCCGCCGTAATAATTCAGATTCAGGATGACATTGCCGATCCGCTCCAGCAGCTCCTCATTTCTCTTCATCTTGATCCCCTTGTGCTTCTACGGTAACAATCGAATTCATATCATAGAAACCTGTTGTGTTCTTGGAAGAAATAACCGTCAGGTTGAATATGTCATATAATCTGTGATAAACGGTGAATTCCCCGTCCCGGTAACCCACGCATCCCAAAGAGATCAGGTATTCCCCGCCCTGCAGGTTCATATCCTGCGTAAAAGTCGCGATCAGCACATCTCCGGCTTCCGGAGTTCCCGTGGTGATCTTCTCAAACATGGTATTGGTTCCCGTGATCTCCGTACCCTGCATATTCTTAATGGATACCGCAAAGATCGGGTCCTGTATGCGTTCAAAAAAGCGGATCTTTAACTTCACCGTAAAGGATTCGCCCTTGATGATCGTATTTGTGATCGTTCCCGTATGATCGTATGCGCAATAATCCTCAAATTCCGCCAACCCGCTTCCGTATTCATCCGCATTCGGATTCAGCTGCATGAGATCCTTCCATTTCTTCCCGGTGCCGAGTTTCTGGCTCTTGGCCGTATCCGCCTGCATATCCAGCTGCCCGACAAGCACCTTTTTATACATGTCAATGATCTCTTTGGGCGCGCCTTCCCCGATCTTTTTCCCGCTCTCAAGCAGGATCACGCGGTCGCAGTATTTGGCGATGCTGCCCAGGTCATGGCTGACAAAGAGGATGGTTTTCCCCTGTTTTTTGAACTCTTCAAACTTTCTGTAGCACTTATTCTGGAAGAAGACGTCCCCGACCGATAAGGCTTCGTCCACGATCAGGATCTCCGGATCGATATTGATCGCCACGGCAAAAGCAAGACGCACGAACATACCGCTGGAATAGGTTTTCACCTTCTGATAGACGAAATCCCCGATATCGGCAAATTCCAGGATATCATTCAGTTTCGCATCGATCTCTTCCTCCGAAAAGCCGATCATGGTACCGTTCAGATAGATATTTTCAATCCCGGTAAATTCCATGTTAAAACCGGCGCCAAGCTCTAAGAGTGCCGAAATCCTCCCGTTGATCGTGACCTCTCCGGCCGTGGGATTCAATACACCCGTAATGATCTTTAAGATCGTTGATTTTCCCGAACCGTTTGTGCCGATGATCCCGACCGTTTCTCCTGTATTTACGGTAAGGCTGACATCATTTAACGCATAGTGTTCCCTGCAATGGATGTTTTTGCCAAGATGCAGGGCTTCCTTCATCCGGTCGCGGTTTCTGTCATAGAGCTTATATACTTTGGATAAATGATCCACGCGGATCGCTACTTGGTTTTCCATGCTATTCCTTTACAATACGTCCGCAAAATGTACTTTCAGCCGCTTAAAGACCAATGCCCCCGCGGCAAAAACGATAAATGTTAAGATCCAGAAATATGCCGTTGAATAAAAAGTCTCCCAGAACCATATCTTATCGATCAGCGCATTTCTGTAGCCTTCCACGATATAGTTCATGGGATTCAGTTTAAAAATGATCTGCAGCTTCGGGTGGGCGGCCGAAAGCATATTGAGATTCCAGAGGATCGGGGTGGCCCAGATCCCGACCTGCAGCGCAATGGAGATTATCTGCCCGAGATCCCTGAAAAATACGATGATCGAGCAGGTGATATAGCAAAGTCCCAGAACAAATATGAACATACACGCAGAATAATAGAAGATCTGCAATGTATACAGATCCGGATAATACCCGTACAATCCGAACAGGATCAGGGTAAAGAGAATGAAAAAGGCGTGTACGAAGATCGCGGATATGATCTTGATGATCGGCAGAATGCTGATCTTAAAGACGACTTTTTTGACCAGATAATTGTACTCTAACAGCGCACTCGTTCCGTTGGAGAGCGCTTCCGAGAAAAAAAACCACGGCACAATGCCGGCGATCAGCCATAAGATATAGGGAATCTCGATGTTCCCCTTGACAGCCACCGCTCTGGAGGGCAGTGCGACCGTAAATACAAACCAATACAGCAGCACCGTAATGACGGGCTGTACAAACGCCCAGATGATACCCAGATAAGAGCCGGCATATCTGGTCTTGAAATCGTTTTTCGACAGTTTCCAGATCAGCCTGCGGTTTGCAAACAATTCCGCCGGTAAAATGGCGATCTTGTCATACATCTTGAAGAATACGGCATATATCCCATTTAAGATTACACAGGAAATCACCTTCTTGATGATTTCCTGTGTATGGTCATCCAACGGATTGTGGTGCAAAATGATATACAGATTCAGTGCCACCACGCATATGGATACGATCAGTATGATCTTTTTCTTTTTGGACATACCAAACCTCAAAGCAGTTATTTTCGCGTCAGTTCAGACAGCGTCGGCCACTTCTGATCCTTTTCGGAAAAAGTCATCTGAAGTCCTTCTTCGATCGGCCACTCGATTCCGATATCCGGGTCATTCCACAAGATGCCGCCTTCATCATTCGGGTGATAGAAATCCGTGCACTTATAGGTAAATTCCGCATAATCGGACAATACCAGAAAACCGTGTGCAAAGTTTTTCGGAATAAAGAACATCTTCTTGTTTTCCTCGGACAGTCTTGCACCATACCACTGCCCGTACGTGGGGGATCCTTTCCGCATATCCACTGCCACGTCAAACACTTCTCCCCTGATCACCCTGACCAGCTTATCCTGCGGATACTGAATCTGAAAATGCAGGCCCCTTAAGACTCCTTTTTTGGATGCGGACTGATTATCCTGTACAAATACCTCCGGGATGCCCGCCTCTTTAAAATCGTTATAATTGTAGGTCTCCATGAAGTAACCGCGTTCGTCACCGAATACCGTCGGCGTGATCACCTTGAGGCCCTCAATATGACACGTTTCAACTGTAATTTTGCCCATTTTTCTCTCCCGGCCGTTCCACTTAGTAACCCAGATAGGACTGGTTCATATCAACGTTTCCGCTGATACCGGATACGCTTCCCTTGGAGGTGTACTGCCACAGGTCGTAACGTCCGTTGTATGTCGGTCCGGCTGCGTTGTACTGTGCCAGCCAGATCTTATATCCCGACAAGGAGGACGCGCTCATCTTTTCGGTCAGCCACGTCTTATTCGCGTAAACGCCCGGTGTGTAGCCGGCGGATTTCAGCGTATTACAGAACGCCTTGATGATCTGTGTACGTTCCGCAGCACCGATACCGTTGTAACCGGGTCTGTTGCTGGACTCGCAGTCCATGAATACCGGATAATTGATGCCGTATCCGCTGCACAGGTATGCGCACATACTTGCTTCTTCAATGGCTTCCGCCTCGGTCATCGCCGTCGTGAAGAAATATACGCCGACCTTCAGTCCTGCTGCCTTCGCGCCCTTGATATGGCTCTTGAAGTACGGATCCTCGATCAGAACGCCCGTTGACGAACCTCTGT
>JAEEGL016453962.1_pt1 | contig 26009 bp, 27 predicted proteins | sample 9134231 | NCBI WGS metagenome assembly JAEEGL01 (sample SAMN16246548, study PRJNA631951) | gut metagenome | biome: gut microbiome; feature: rumen; material: fiber-attached | host: Bos | place: Iran: Karaj | collected 2018-10 | reverse complement strand
ACATTGCTGTCGAATTAATTAAGGATGGTCATCATGGCATTCCTGTACCCGATTACGTAGACGAGAATGTGAGCACCAAGGTCGTCCGCATCATCCAGTCTTACGTCGGTGTCGTAAACAAAATGGTCTGGCGCAAATCCTAATACTTCCCGCTGATAAAGCGGATTAATTATATAACGCAGATCTTTATAACAGTAAAATTAAAAATATCCGCGCATGCGAAGCTTGAAGGAGAACGAAATATCCTATAAGATTCGTGGGGCTATCTTCAGTGTCTACAACAACCTTGGGCCAGGGCTATTAGAAAGTGCGTATGAAATTGCTATGCGCATAGAACTGGAAAAGTTGGGATGTAATGTAAAGACACAAGTATATTTGCCCATCGTTTATGAAGGTGTAACAATACCTAATGCTTTTCGCATAGATATGCTGGTTGATGATAAGGTTATCATAGAATTAAAGGCTGTAGCTGCTATGCATGAGGTATTTTTCTCACAATTGATGACCTATTTAAAACTGACAGGAAAGAAACTAGGAATATTAGTCAATTTCAAGACAACCGACATATCAAAGTCTATCTATAGACGAGTAAATAATCTTTAAAGTAATCCGCGCTAATAAATTATTTTAATTTGCGTAATCTGCCCCATCTGCGGAATCTGCGCAAAAAATTAATCATATTTTTTGTAATGAGTGTTTTTAAAGACAAAGTCCTCCTTATCACTGGTGGTACCGGTAGTTTTGGCAACGCAGTATTAAACCGTTTCCTGCGTACCGATATCGGCGAGATTCGCATTTTCTCCCGTGACGAGAAGAAACAAGACGACATGCGTCACGATTTCCAGGCACGTATGCCCGAAGTGGCAAATAAGATCAAGTTCTATATTGGCGATGTGCGCAACAAGAGCACTTTGAAGTATGCCATGAAAGGCGTGGACTATGTGTTTCATGCTGCTGCCCTCAAGCAAGTGCCATCGTGTGAGTTCTTCCCCATGGAGGCCGTGAAGACCAACGTGATTGGTACTGACAATACGCTGGATGCGGCCATTGATGCAGGAGTGAAGTGCGTTATCTGCCTCTCTACTGACAAGGCTGCCTATCCGATTAACGCCATGGGCATCACCAAGGCCATTGAGGAAAAAATTGCGGTGGCCAAGAGCCGCCTCTCTGGTGACACTAAAATATGCTGCACCCGTTATGGCAACGTCATGTGCAGTCGTGGCTCGGTGATTCCGCTGTGGATTGACCAGATCCGCAAGGGAAATCCAATCACGCTCACCGAACCTAAGATGACCCGTTTCATCATGAGCCTAGAGGAGGCTGTGGACCTCGTACTCTTTGCCTTTGAACACGGACAAAATGGTGACATCCTGGTGCAAAAGGCACCGGCTTGCACCATCCAGACACAAGCCGAAGCCGTAAGAGACTTGTTCAGGCATCAGGCACCCAAAGATGCCACTGGTGAGTTAGTCGAACCTGTCATCAAGGTCATCGGCATCCGTCATGGCGAAAAGATGTACGAGACCTTGCTCACCAACGAGGAGTGTGCCAAGGCCGAGGATATGGGCAACTTCTACCGCGTTCCTGCCGACAACCGCGACCTCAACTACGACAAATATTTCAAGGATGGCGATGTGAAACGCGTGACATTGACAGAGTTCAACTCTGATAACACCAGTCGCTTGAACTTGGAAGAAACAAAAGCCAAGATTGCCAGCCTCGAATACATCCAAAACGAGCTCAACGGCCTCCCCAACATCGTGTAGTACATGATGTACAAGTATGATGTGCATAGCGATTATTGCATCATTTTTGATGCAGCATACAGTTGTGCAAAGTGTTTCCGTTATCCCTTACTTAATCAGATTCTGATGATAGAGTCTCTATCTGAAACCGAGTTTATACCATCTATTTCAGCATCATCATTTTGCCCTAATGTTTATGTTGATATAACTCAGTGTATTGATGAGAAATGCTCTATGATACAGAACTGATGGAAAAACCACTTCCAAGAAGTCTTAGTTTTATGAAGGCGTTGGCAAGAGTATGTGGTAGTCGCGCCGGTGTGATGTATGCTGAAGCATTCCAGCTGTTGTTTGAAAGGAGATAAATGGCTAGTCTGAAACAGAAAGCCACGTCTGGATTTGTTTGGTCAGCATTGCAGAAATACACTGTGATGCTTGTTACCTTTGTGTCTGACATCATATTGGCTCGCTTGCTGATGCCATATGATTTTGGATGTATTGAGATGCTGACGGTATTTATCCTATTGGCTGAAACTACAGTCAATGGTGGATTTGGTGCTGCTCTCATTCAAAAAAAAATCCCCACGCAGGATGACTATTCTACCATTTTTATTTGGAGCTTTGGCATGGCATCCCTTATCTATGTCATACTCTATTTTTGTGCACCAGCCATTGCACGATTCTATGGAATTGCCTCCCTGGCTCTGATTCTAAGAGTCCAAGGGCTAATTTTGTTTGTTTATGTTTTTAATGTTATACAATTCAGTCTGCTGAAGAAACAATTACGGTTTAAGGCTATATCCATTGTCACGGTGATAGCCTCAATTACGTCATTGATAGTGACCATAGTGATGGCATACGCAGGCTGTGGCGTATGGTCTCTGGTCGCCCGCAATCTTGTGATGGCTGGCATTATGGCTTTGATCTGTTGGTTCTATGTAAAATGGCGACCATCTTGGACATTCTCTTGGAAATCTTTTAAGGAACTTTTCAGCTTTGGTCTCTATATATTCCTTTCCAATCTTGTTACGAGCTTCAGCGCAAAGATACAGAGCTTATTGATAGGCCGTGTGTTCAATGCGAATGTAATGGGTTATTACTCTAAGGCTTCTGGAACTGAAGGCCAAGCATCTACGAGTATTTCACAAATTATGGATCAAATCACATATCCCCTCTATGCAGAGGTGCAGGACGATCTGGCCGCATTAGGGAATATGGTAAAGCGTATTTCTACATCCTTGGCATATTTAACATTCCCAATGATGTTTGTGCTGATGTTGGTTGCAAAACCACTTTTTGTTTTGCTATATTCTGAAAAGTGGTTGCCTAGTGTTCCCTATTTTCAGGTACTTTGTATTGGTGGTCTTGGGACTTGCCTACAATCGGTAAACTTTTATACTATTTCTGCGATAGGTAAAAGTAAGATAACTTTTAAGTGGACTATGATTAAGCGTATCATTGGGATTGGTCTGATTGTTGGAGGATTGGCCTTCTGGGGTATGAGGGGTATTCTTGCCGGAGCAATCCTAAATGCCTGGTTTGCCTATTTTGTCAATATGGGTCTAGTGTCAAAACATATAGGTTACAAATGGTACATGCAGTTGGTAGACCTCTTTCCTATACTTATTGCCAGCGTAATTTGTGCGGCCATTAGCTATTTCATTGCAAATTATTGTAGTTTTGATTTATATGCAGATGGTGCATTGAAGTTAATGATATTTGCGATATTATACATGGTATGGTCGATTATTTTTAAACCAGAGTCATTTGTTTATACTAAAGGCATTGTCAAGCCATTGACGGCTAAACTAATAAAGAAACATTAGTTAAATTATGAAAATAGTATTGATAGCTGGTTTTTCTAATTCTGAGATTCGCGAGCATTTGGAATTCAGGAAGTAACACAAGTAGTATTATTAGCAGTGTTTTCCATATTTCTTTTTTGTGAGTATTGTGGTGTGCACTATCATTTGCTGCATAGTTTTCAATATGAAGCATAGATATACAGTAAATGGGACAATAAAGCTATAATTGGCTAAATTCAGAATATAATTATTTTATGTTATTAATCAGAAAAGTAAATACAGAGGACTTTAGTGCTTTAGTTGATCTTTACGAAGAAGTTTGGCCAAATGTCGATTATGACAAGGAACGAAAGGCAAATTTCATTGTCCGTGAATCTCATGGCATCAATTATTGTGCCGAAGATGGTGGGAGGCTTGTCGGTAGCAGGACATCTTGTCCAATCAACTTTTTTTATGGTATGATTCGATTGAATGCTGTTCAAATTGGTGATTCATGTGTTCATCCCTCTTATCGAGGAAAGGGGCTTTTCCTAAAGATGAATGAGGCATTCTTGAAGGATTTCTTTAGTAATGAGAACAAAGGAGAATTAATTTACAATATCAGTGTTTTAGCTTCTAGAAAAGCATATGAAAAGCTAGGTTGGCAATACATTGAGTCACTTATGGCATTGAGAAAATTTCCACGCCCTTTTAAAACTTTTGCCAATATTGGTTTCAACCCCAAGCTTTTGTTAAAACCCATAAGATGGGATAAAAGGAATGATGTCATCGACATTGATACTGTTCTTCTTGAATCACGCGAAAGACTTCTCCGTAAAAAAGATTTACTTCATGTGAACTATGATAAAGATACTTTTGAATGGAGAATGAAATCGGAAAGTGGAATAAAGCAATTCTCAGATTGTAGGTTGGGGTGTATAATTTACAAAATAGGTTGTAGAGGAATAATAAAAGAAGTTGAGATTGGTGAAGTGTTTTTATATGAATATACTCAACATAATTTTAAGGAATTGCTGAAACAGTTTTCAAAGAAATTTCATCCAGATATCTTGACGGTACTTATTTCAGAAGGTCATCCACTGAAGTCATGGTATAAATCATCCCTGTTTTTGTTTAATCCAAAACAAAAATATCTTCATCACGGCGTAAGGGTTGAAACAGAGGAAATGAAAAAGGTTTGTTATAATCCAAAGAATTGGGCAATCTCGTCATTGGATATTGATACGTTTTAATGTGATATGAGAACCTTAATAAAACAGTTTGTTTTATTTCTTGCTTACTGGTTTCATCGCAATCATGATAGTAAGGTTGTCTACTATCACGATGTCGGTACACGATATACCTATATGGGGACTGATGTGGATGTAATAAAAAAGCATTTTGAAGTCATTCGTAATTCAGGCTACTCCATTGTTCCTGAAATAAAAAAAAGAAGTGGAGAAGTAATGATCTGCTTTGACGATGGATGGGCTGGCATCTATGAGAACAAAGTTTTCTTTGTAGAGCAAAAAGTGTTTCCTACTGTCTTTATCGCTGTAGACCTGATAGGGGAAAAAGGATATCTTTCGGCGAAACAAATTAAAGAGTTAGAAATACTTGGTTTCCGATTCGAATGTCATACATGGTCGCATAGGTCTTTAACTATCTTTGATGACGATGAATTAAAACATGAGTTGAAAGACTCAAAATTAGAATTGGAGAAGTTGTTTGGTCATCCTTTTACTGCTATTTGTTATCCACAGGGGCGTTTCTCTAAGCATGTTTATGACTTGTGTAAGTCTTATGGATATCAACGTCAGTTCTCCTCTATTCATGGGGGGTATTATGATTTGGAGAACAAAGGCGTGATATGTCGTATCCTTGCCCAGTTTTCTTCTCCGAATGAGTTTAAATGGATGTTGAACGGCACTACTAGCCTACTTAGGAGACGATCGATTAGGCAACATGTAAAAGGATCACTATGAATGATCTCATCATTTAAGATATTCAATCTGTTAGTATATGCCACTTTAGCAGAGGATATGGCCAGTCATTGGCAATAGGGATAATGAGATTTATCCATTGATTATTCAAGAGAAAATGGTGTCATCATATTCACAAGACTCGATTTCTTCTAAGAAGGAACATTTTTTGGGCATAGCCATACTTTTGGGTTTTCTGCTGCCTCATTCAAACACACTTTTTTTGCTAGTCAATCCTATTCTGTGTTTGCTTTTGGTTGCAAGTTATCCTAGGACCAGGCATATGTATCCTTTCGCTTTAGTGGTAGTGATGTCCATTACAATATGTACGATACTAAATATACAAGATGCATCGCAGAAAGCATTTTTGTCCACTATTACCATCATTTTATATCTCATTTGTTTCCATTTTGTCGGTCAAACAAGGATAAGAAATGTTTACCTTTATATTGGTTTGGGTTATATTATTTTTTCACAGTTGGTGTATCTCTTTGGAATATCCTCGCTTTCTAATATCTTCGAACAAATTTATCCTCTTTCGGAAGAAGACGCCTCGTATAATACTTATGTTAGTATGAGAGATAACCTTGGCTTTGGTACGCTTTTTGATTATCGTTTGGGGGGTATATACCACAACGGAAATCATACTGCAAGGTATATCACTTTTTTACTAGCTTTGTTCTTGATTAATAATCAGAATCGAAAATCTCGTAGTGTTCTAGTATTTTCCGCAGTAGCGTACGCGGGTGTTTTATTAACGGGCAGTCGAACAGGATTTATCGTGTTATCTCTGATTCTATACTTTGGCTTATTTCGCCAGCAGCTATATTCCAAATCGTTAAAATATATTTTTGTTTCTTTTTTAATAATCGGTATAGTCTATTTACTTTATTCAGGATTCTCATTAAGGGGCTTTGATGTAGAGAGTGGCTTCCATAACAGTGCTAACTCAAAATGGTACACTTTTATATATTATTTGGAAAATGAGAATAGTATTGTTGCCCTTCTTTTGGGACACTTGGACCCTAGTTTGTTTAAAGGACAATATGGCTTAAGCTTACCCATGTTTGATAGTGAATATGGTAACATTTTTTATTGTTATGGTTTTATTGGGTTCATGGCTTTCATCTATTGTTTTTATAAACTATTTAAGCGCATAGATAAATCCTATAGATTTTTCTTTTTTGTCTGCTTATGGATGATATCTTCAACCATTATAGTATCTTTTCGCGCTTTCTTCATATTTATGTTGTTTCTTTCTGTCATTTTCAACAAACAAAAACACTGTGCCGCTCCCTTTTAAATAGTTCCATAATTTGAAATTAAGTTTATGCTACTTATAGATTCGCTCTATATAAATAATAGTGGAGGGTTTCGACTACTGGACTATTTAGTAAGGACTCTAATGCAGCAGAGTATTCCTTTTTTTCTGCTTGCTGACGATAGATGTCGTGGACGTTTGGATTATTGTCAGAATTTGCAATACATGAAATCTACCATGCGAAATAGAAAATGCTTTTATTCTAAGCATGGTGCTGACTATACGGTTGTGTTGTGTTTTGGGAATATTCCAGCACCGATCAAGCTCAAGGTACCAGTATATACATATTACCACAATATAAACCTTTTGACACTTAAAGAGGCAAGATCAAAGAAGGAGCTAATTAAAATGTGGTTAAAGCGACAAGTGTTTCGCATATATAAAAAGAATACGGATTTATGGATTGTTCAGACCACAAACACCGCAAATGAATTGAAAAGGCATCTTCATGAGGAGAATAATAGGATTAGAATTATACCTTTCTATGAACTGTCAGATCAATTGCGAAACATATCCAGTTTTGAGCATGGGCATGATTATGTTTATATATCCAACTATACAGGCGCAAAAGGACATGAAACTTTGCTTGAAGCTTGGAAGATTCTACATCAAAGAGGATTTGACAGGACACTTCATCTTACTGTATATAATGGTCATTTGAGCTTCAATGAGAAGATAGAGATTGCGCAGAAACAAGGTGTAATGGTAAACAATCATGGGTTAATCCCATTTGATGAAGTGCTACGGCTCTATCAGCAGTCGAAGGTTTTGGTTTATCCATCCCATAACGAAAGTTTAGGGCTTGGTATTATAGAGGCAATCACTGCTGGCTGTGACGTTATTGGTGCTGACCTTCCATATATTCATGCGATATGTACTCCTTCAGCAGTTTTTAACCCTTACTCTGCAGAGTCAATTGCAGATGCAATTCAAGAATATGAAACCTGCAAGTGTTCTAAGTCAGAATTGAAGATTAATAACATGATGCATGAGTTTCTAACCATATTGTTAGCCGCTGAAGCAGTTTAATGATTGTAAACTGAGGGCAGAGAAACTAATAGCAATATTAGAAAATATAGCTACGACATGAACATCATCTTTCTAACGATGTCTCGGATAACGAGAATTTTCGGCCGGGGCAATTATTCTGATTTGATGCGGAAGTTCAGGGACGAGGGACATCAAGTGTATATTGTCTCTCCCCGCGAACGATCGCTTGGCTTGAAGCCTGGGCTTGTCGAGGTGGACGGTGTTCATATCCTTGGCGTGAAGACGCTTAACCTTCTTAACACTAACGTAATCGAAAAGGGGATAGGACAAATTCTAGTAGAGAGTCAGTTTAAGAAGGCGGTAAAGAAATACTTGGGAAGTGTTGAGTTTAACCTGATTCTATATTCAACGCCACCCATCACATTCCCCAAAGTCATCAAGTACTTGAAAGAACGTAACCCTCAAGCCAAGAGTTACCTCTTGCTGAAAGACATCTTCCCGCAGAACGCTGTTGACCTGGGCATGATGGTAGCCTCTCCCAAACCCTCCCCTCATGGGAAAGGCTTAAAGAATGTTGTGATGATTTGGTCCAAGTATCTGCTTTATAAGTATTTCCGCAAAAAAGAGAAGAGCCTATATGCCCTGTCCGATTACATTGGCTGCATGTCGCCCGCCAATGTGAAGTATGTGCTCAAACATAATCCAGAAGTCAATCCAGATAGGGTAGAAGTTGCTCCCAATAGCGTAGAACTAAACGATGACGCTAGTCGTTACTATAATGTCACTAGAAGAGAGGTTCGGCAAAAGTATGGATTGCCCATCGACAGGCCTATATTCATTTATGGCGGAAACTTAGGCAAGCCGCAGGGAATACCATTCCTCATTAAGTGCCTTGAAGCGAATGCTGATCGTAGCGATTGTCATTTTGTGGTCGTGGGCAACGGTACTGAACGCGCCAAGTTGGACTCGTGGTATAATTCGCGTAACCCAAAGTCTGTTACACTATTGAGCGCTCTGCCAAAGGACGACTATGATATGCTGGCACGTTCATGCGACATAGGCTTGATCTTCCTAGATTATCGTTTTACCATACCCAATTATCCTTCCCGACTGCTCCCATATTTGGAAAACAAGATGCCTATCATTGCAGTAACCGATCCGAACTGTGACACGGGTAGTATTGCAGAACAATATGGCTATGGCTACTGGTGCCCGAGCAATGATGTGAATACTTTCACGCATAGTGTGGACAAGATGTTGCAGTCTGACATTGCCTTGATGGGGGAGAGGGGTTATGTGTTCCTGAAGAAGAACTATCTGGTAGAGCATACTTATAAAGCTATCATGCAGCATTTTCATTGCTAACGAAAGACGAAGGACGAAAGACGATGAAGAAAGCACGGAATTTTAGGGAATATAAGGTGTGGCAAGATGCTGTTTCATACGCAACTGAAGTGTATGAAGTAACGGATATGCTGCCTTATTTTGAGCGAAAAGGATTATGCGACCAGCTGCAAAGGGCAGTAGTCAGCATTTCCAGCAATATTGCAGAAGGCTCTGCCCGTCCATCGGATACCGACTTCGCACATTTCCTAGATATAGCATTAGGTTCTGCTTATGAGGTAGAGACTCAGCTTCTTATAGCTAAGAATGTGGGTTATATTGAAGGTGAACAATTTGAGAATTTGAAAACGACATTAATAAATATTGAACAGCAGATAACGAATCTTATTTCTTTCATCCGTGGGAAGTAGTGATTTGTTGTTCTTCTCTGGTATTTCGTGTTACGTATTTCGTAATTCGTGTAAAAATAATGTATAAGCATTTTTTCAAGCGGGTATTGGATTTTTGTATTGCGCTAATTGGTCTGATTTGCATCTCGCCTATTTTGCTTGTCGTGACCATCTGGCTGCACTTTGCTAACAAAGGCGCTGGAGCATTCTTTCTGCAAGAGCGGCCCGGCAAAGATGCCAAGATTTTCAAGGTAATTAAGTTCAAAACAATGACCGATGAGCGAGACGCCGAGGGCAAATTGTTGCCCGATGCTCAGCGCTTAACCAAAGTGGGTAAATTCGTGCGTTCAACATCTATCGATGAGCTGCCACAGCTGGTCAATGTTCTAAAGGGTGACATGGCATTGATAGGCCCTCGCCCGCTACTAGTTCAGTACCTGCCGCTCTATTCACCCGAACAAGCCCGCCGTCATGAGGTTCGTCCTGGCATAAGTGGCTGGGCTCAGTGCCATGGTCGTAATGCCATTAGTTGGACCGAAAAGTTCAAGCTTGATGTATGGTATGTAGACCATTGCACATTTTTAACAGACCTAAAAGTGATTTTGATTACAATCATGAATGTTCTGCTGAGAAAAGATATAAATAATACAAATGGCCAGTCGGCTACTATGGATGCATTTAATGGACACAATTAATATGAAGAAACTGATTATTGTAGGAGCAAGTGGCTTTGGGCGTGAAGTCATACAATGGGTGGAGGATATAAATGCTGTAAAACCTGAATGGGAGATTTTGGGTTTTATTGATGACAATCCCAATGCATTAGATGGGTGTCGATGTGATTATCGTATAATTGGCTCCATTGATGAATGGCAACCCAAAGATGATGAATTTTTCGCATGTGCCATAGCACTTCCCAATGTGAAGTGTGCTGTCGTAACATCTCTCTTAGAACGCGGTGCCAAGTTTGCCACTCTCATTCATCCAACAGCATTGGTTAATAAGTACACCCAAATAGGCGAGGGTGTTATTATAACTCCACGTAGCAGTGCAACGGCAGATACAAAGATTGGTAATTTCGTGACTATTCTCGGATCAGGCATTGGACATGATGCATCGATTGGTGATTATTCAACGCTAAGTGGGCGTTGCAGTATCAATGGTCATGTTGAAGTGGGCAAGATGGTATATATAGCATGTGGTGTGTCTGTAGCCCCGTCTAGGAAGATTGGTGATGGTGCATTCGTTGGAATTGGTAGTGTAGTGGTGACAAATGTGAAAGCGGGTACTAAGGTTTTTGGGAACCCTGCAAAGAAAGTGGATTTTTAAGATATGGCTTTTTTTAAGTTTATTAATATCAGCGTCGCTGGCGTGGCCTGTTCAGTTCCAAAGAATGAAGTGAAAACTGAGACCTACAAGTCACTATTCGGTGACGAGGAAGTTGAAAAGTTCATGGAGATGACAGGTGTGCGTAGTGCACATCGCACACTTGAGCATCAAACGTGTAGCGACTTGGGATTTCGTGCTGCCAGTGAGTTGCTGGCTCACAAGGGTATAAAGCCAGAGGAAATAGGGGCTTTGATCTTTTCTTCTCATAGTCCCGACTATCGACGTCCCTCGACAGCATTTGTCCTGCAATATCGTTTAGGCTTGCCCAAGGAGGCCGTTTGCTACGATATCAGCCTTGGTTGCTCGTCGCTTGTAGTGGGCATGCAGACTATGGCATCCATCCTAACCACTAGCGACATCAAGTATGGGTTGTTGTTTGTCGGCGACACTGCTGGTAAGTCTGTCTATCCCGAAGACCGAAGCTCTGCTATGCTGTTCGGTGAGGCTGGTGCCGTGATGCTTCTGGAGAAAACCGCGAATCCAAAAGATGAAATCAACGCTTTGATTCGTAGTGATGGTAGTGGATACCGTTATATGATTGTCCCTGGAGGAGGTTATCGCAACCTGCATGCCAGCGAAGAGGTGGTGATGTGTGAAGATGGCAATCCTCGCACTCTGATGAATAGCTTTATTCAAGGAACATCCGTGTTCACGTTCACCATCTTTGACGTACCTCGTCTCATCAAGGACTTCTTTGCCAAGACAGGAACCACACCAGATGATTATGACTGCTTTGGCTTTCATCAGGCTAATCTCTACATTTTGAAACAGATTGCCAAGAAAACAAAAATTGATTTTGAGCGGATGCCGATCACTCTAGATCGCTATGGCAACACTTCTGGCGCTTCTGCCATAGTTTCCTTATGCGATCGATATGGGAACGAAAAAGATGATAAGAAGATAAAGGTGATGGCTTGTGGGTTTGGCATTGGTATTTCTCTGGGTGCGACTTCATTTGAAATAAACACGAGGGATATCCTGCCTATCTTTGAAGATGACGCTATTTTTGAAGAAGGCTTGATTACTGATCCCAACCAACTATACGAGAAGAAATAATGGTTACTAATATACTGGACTACTTAGAGCTTACTGCTCAGCGTCTTCCCCAAAAGACTGCTTTGGCTGATGATAAGATGAGTATTTCCTTTGCTCAGTGGATTCAGCAGGCTGAAAGTATTGGCACGTCTATAGCGCAGGCTACTCATAGCACTATTCGACGTGCTGTCCTAGTGTTTGTTGACCGCCGTATAGAAGGTTTGGTGGGTGCAATGGGGGTCGTTGAGAGTGGAAACTTTTATGTGCCCATTGATTGTAAAATGCCATTCGAGCGTGTACGCCTGATTGCTGATGTATGCAAGCCCATCGCAGCGGTGGCCACCACAGAAGCCGACCTCAAAACGCTTGATCAGATTGAGTATGCTGGTCCTAGGTTTCTGTATGATAAGATAAAGGAACATGAAGCGGACAAACAAGCGCTGAAAACTATTCGTGAACAAATTATTGATTTAGATCCGGTTTATAGCATCTTTACCAGTGGCTCAACTGGCGTTCCAAAGGGTGTGGTTGTCAGCCATCGTGGTATGATTGACCTTGCTGACTGGCTTGTAGATACCTTCGAATTTACCGAAAAGGATTCATTGGGCAATCAGACCCCATTTTACTTTGATGGCTCGGTAAAGGATATTGTTATCAGTCTGAAGAGTGGTGCAACACTTAATGTGATAGGAAAGAAGTATTTCACTTTCACTAAACTGTTGATGCCATTACTAAATGACCGCAACATCACGGCAATCCTTTGGGCAACCTCAGCCATTATGTTGGTAGGTAACAGTGACATTCTGAATGTGGCATTACCTGAACATCTTCGTCTAGTTACATTCGCTGGAGAGGCCATGCCAGCTAAACAGTTGCGTACATGGCAGGAGAAACTGCCCAATGTTCGCTTTGTAAACCTATATGGCCCCACAGAAATAACTGTGGATTGTACGTACTTTGATGTTCAACGTCAGTATGGTGACGATGAGTATATTCCTATCGGAAAGGCTTGCCAAAATATGCAGGTGTTGGTACTTAAGGGGGATGATACCGAAGCGGAAGTCGGAGAAGTTGGTGAGCTTTGTGTCCGTGGTACAGGAGTGGCTTTAGGTTATTACGGAAACCGAGTGAAGACGGATGAGGTGTTTGTGCAGAACCCGTTGAATCCACTCTTCAACGATATCATTTATCGCACTGGTGATTTGGTTAAACCAGATGAGGATGGTAATCTTATCTTTGTTTCCCGCAAGGACTTTCAAGTGAAGCATAAAGGAAACCGCATTGAACTGGGTGAGATTGAAGTGGCCGTGAATGCCATCGAGGGAGTGACCAATGCTGCATGTATCTTTGACCACGACAATGACAAACTGGTGCTTTACTACACAACAATTGATAGCCAGTCTATAGATATTATCAATCAAGTGAAGGAACGCATCCCGGTGTATATGTTTCCAGAAGTGGTGAATCATCTGGCTCAGATGCCATATAACCTGAATGGGAAAATTGACCGTATAGAGTTGAAGAAACAATATGAAGCAGCCCATAAAAATTGAGACCTTTGAGCAATATAGCCAGTTGGTGGAGTGTTTCAACCGCAAGGGGCGTCTCACTAATGACTACCTGCAAAACCAGGCGGCAGATTTGATTATCCACGATAGCCTATTTGCAATCTGTGGCGAGGATAACGCTGCGCTATTGGTACAAAAAGATGGTTTCCAGAGGCTGTACTATTACATTAACAACCCGGAGGAACATATAGTACTACCCCAAGGAGAATATGTAACGGAGATTCTTTTTCGTGGAGAAAAAGCGCCAGAAGTTGAGGTGAAATATTTGGAAGGAATGGGCTTCACGAAGAACCTGATTCGAGACCAGTACTTTGCAAAATATGCATCACTAACTCCGCCACTATTAAATAGTGGCCTGAAAATTGAATTGGCAACGTTAGTTGACGATGCTTTATGGGCTATAAATCTATTCAATGTTTCATTTGATAAATGGAGCGGTGATTTCATTTCACAAGCAGAGGCTTCACTTTTGATTCAGAACCGGGCACTCCTAATTGCTAAAGATATAAAAGGCAACAGACTTGGAGCATTGCATCTTGAAACAGTTAAAGGTGTCACATGGCTTAACCATGTGGCTGTGGTTGAAAAAGCAAGAGGAATGGGTGTCGGTCGTGGATTGGTGGAGGCCTATATTGAGCAAGGGCATATGGATGAAAATAGTCGCTATATGCTATGGGTGCAGCGCCAAAACACTCCAGCTGTGTATCTATATAAGAACAAAGGCTTTATCCCAATGAATAAGTCAACACTTTCAATGATTAAATTATAAACAATTATAGAAATGGAACAATTAATGGAAATTCTGAAAGGAATTCGCCCTGATGTGGATTTTGAGAACGAGATCGCTTTGATTGACGATGGTATATTAGATTCTTTCGATGTGGTGAGCATTATCTCTGAATTAGATGATACTTTTGATGTTCAGATTCGCATCAATGAACTCGATCCCGAAAACTTCAATTCGGCTGAGGCAATTTGGAAACTAGTACAGAAACTCAAAGAGGAATAACTCATGATCTTTCTGGATAGGATAAAAAAAGGCATCCCCGAATTCAGTGAGCAAGCTGCTATAGTGGCTAATAGTTATGGTGGCAGTAAGTTTCACTGGATGCTCAGTATGGTATGGTGTCTCTTGCGCTATGGAGCACGTCCCATAGATTATGTGCGATTTGAGTTTCATAAAAAGAGCCCTAGGGAGCGCAATCGTTATCTGACAATCTATCGTTATTTTCGTTTGCTAAAGAAATTCGGAACCTATAATAAGCATACACACGGGAAAATAGCAGAGTATACAACATTTGCTGATTTCATTCATCGCCCGTGGATGGTTGCCGATAAAGACACAAATCAGCAGATAATTAAGGATTTCATCACCAAGCATGATGTGGTCTTTGCTAAACCGAACATGGGAGACCAAGGCAAGGGCGTCCTTAAAATAAAAGCAGGTGACAACGATGCTATAGATGAATTGCTCAACAAATGCAAGATGGATGCATATGTGGTTGAAGGAATTATAGAACAGGTACCTGAAATTGCAGTTATTAATCCGTCCTCTGTAAATACCATAAGGGCATATACGCTCCTTAAAAATAATGGAGAAACAGAGATTCTTGGCATTATGCTTCGTGTGGGGCGCACAGGCTCGCATGTTGACAACTGGGGTTCTGGTGGTGTGGGTTATGACTTCGACATTGAAACTGGTGTTTGTGTTGACTATGGTCGTGATAAACAGAACAATCCTTATATATTCCACCCAGACAGTAATGTTCAGATGGTTGGTTTCTGTCTGCCTAATTTCGTGGCATTGAAGAAAACAATTATTGAGTTGTCACATTTGGTCCCTGAGGCACGCTTTGTGGGATGGGACATAGCAATTACGAGTAACGGTTATGAGTTAGTGGAAATGAACTGCCCTGGTGGTCACGACTTCCTGCAAGCATTCGGCAAACCCTATGGCGGTATTTTGAAAAAAGAACTAAAATAACTTTTGTTATATGAAAAATAGGAAGCCTTATTCAGTATGGTATAAGATATTTTATCGTGTGCCTTTGAGTGTAGCCAATGTGTTGGCCCATATAAAACCATGGGTGCTTGATGCACGTAAAAACACATATTATTCAGATAGGCCTCTGAAATCTAAGTGGCACATTCTTGCAGACCATTTGTTCTATGCTTTTGCTCAAGGCAATACAGTAAAGGATGATTATTATGCCATGGGCATTGATCAGAATGGGAAGAAAGCAAAAGATTATCTAGCCGAACCAGTTAATACGCTTGCTTTATATGCCAAGAATACATCTCGTGGTTTGCCGCCAATGAAGTGGCATTATGATATGTGCGCAATCTTGAAAGACAAATGGATGTTTTCTCAGATGTGTGAATCTTATGGTCTAAGAACGCCACATACTTTAAGTCTGGTCTCTGATGGACGAATGATTTCTGATGAGTTGCAGGATTTTGATTCGTTACTTGAACAGGATTATGACGTAATGTTTAAGCCTGTTGATGGCGCATGTGGAATTGGTATTTTACATGTCCGTAGCACCAGAGGTAAACTTTTTGCAAAAGGATCAGAGATAAGTGTTGAGCAATTGAAGGATATGTTTGTTAATGGTCGTTATATTATTCAACAATTTATCAATGATCAACATGAAGGAATGAAAAGGTTATATCCTGGTGCATGCAATACATTACGCATCACTGTAGCTCGTGAAGGTAATAAAACACGGGTGATGGGTCGAATGTGTATGCTTGGTGCTCATGGTACAGATTGCTCAAATTGGCATTTCGGTGGTGTCAGTGTTAATTTGAAGGAAGATGGTACGCTAGACAAATATGGCTTCTGCAAGATTGATAAAAAAATAACAGCGCATCCTGATACGGGGATAATCTTTGAAGGATATAAGATTCCTTATTTTGATGAAGCTATTGCTTTGGTAAAACGTGCAACAGAATGTTTCTATGGCTTCTGTAGCATTGGGTGGGATATTGCAATTACGGCCGACGGCCCCACTATTATTGAGGGTAATGATGATTGGGGAATTGTGGCACACCAAATGGTAGAGAACCGAGGTTGGCGAGAGAATTGGGAACAAAGTCATGGCAAACTAAATATATGATGGTCATGGAATATAAGACACTAAATAATGGTGTTAAGATACCGATGGTGGGATTGGGGACGTTCCAGATTCCGAATAATCAAATGCCACGCGTTATTGGGCAAGCTTATGAACTTGGCTATCGAATGTTTGATACAGCTTGGAGGTATGGCAATGAGAGAGACCTTGCAGAAGCACTTTGTAGCAATGGGCTTAAACGTGAGGATGTTTTTATTTCCACGAAATGTAACGCCGACGCGCTTTATTTCAAAGGATGTCATGCAGGAAAGAAAGGTTTTTTTGATGTTCGCAACTTTACTTCAATTCGATCTGCAATAATGAGATCATTCGATAATCTGAAGACAGAATATATCGACCTGTTTCTTGTTCATTGGCCTTGGCCAATACCTTTGGCGCAGCGCTTCTATGTAGAGTTGACCAAGTTGCAAAAAGAAGGACGTATCAAGGCTATAGGCGTGTGTTCAGCATTGCCACCACATCTTGATGCCTTTTCTGACGCATCTGACGTTGTACCTGCCATTAATCAGTTTGAGATTTCCCCTCTCAACACACAGAAGAAACTCATCAAGTATTGTCAAGATCGGGGAATTGCTGTTGAGGCGATGAGTACTTTTTCACATTTCCGGAACACAGAGACTCGAAAAGATATAGTTGGCAATCCAACGATAGCACCTATTGCCAAAAAGTACGATAAAAGTATACCTCAAGTTATCCTTCGCTGGTTGGTTCAGCAGGGGATTGTTGTCATACCTAAATCAAGCAATCCTGGGCGTTTGTCTGAAAACATTTCATTATTCGATTTTGTGCTGACCGAAGAAGAAATGCAAATTATAGATAACCTAGACCAAGGACATTTTCTCAACTACAAGCCTGATGTAACCCTTACAAAGCCTTGTTGGGTTCGCGGACGAGTTCCTAAGAGATACCGTGGTTGGAAAGGATTTGCAGAGTAAATAGATAGTTTATAGAGACATGAGTTTCAATTTGAACGAAGAGGTGATAGATGGTCATCTAGTTACTGCCGAAACAAAAAAACTTTGGGCAGTCGAAATGGATTTAGCTCAAAAATTACTGGATGTGTGCAAAAAGTATAGATTAAGAATTTGGGCTACTGGAGGAACCTTACTTGGTGCAGTACGCCATAAAGGTTTTATTCCATGGGATGATGATATGGATTTCTGCATGATGCGTGAAGACTATGACAAACTGATTGAGTTGGTTCCAAATGAGTTCAGTTATCCATACTTTTTCCAATCATTTTATTCGGACAAGCATTTTTGGGGGGGGATGGCAAAAATTCGTCGCTCTGATACGGCTATGATAGAGAAGGGGTATCAATATCATAAAAACTTTAATAGGGGCATTTTTATAGATGTCTTAGTTCTAGATGCTATTCCGAGTGATAGAAACAAATTAAATAGAGAATATAAAGAATTAAAATTCTTTCGCAGGATTTTGCTTAACTACAGGCTTGTTAATGCCAAACATTTTTCGCTTTATGGAAAGTTGAGGCATGCTTTAATATATGCATCTGTTGCTTTATTGGGCCCAATGAGAATTCAAAACAGAATAAAATGTAAGTTATCAAAAAATACAATATTTGATAATGATTATTGCGCATTGCTGGATTTTTATGCTTTGGAAAGGTATGACATATCAAAAATGAAATTTCGGAACAAACATTATTATGACGAAACTGTTTGGTTACCATTTCATGATATGAAGATTCCTGTACCAAAGGAATATGATGCCTTATTGAGAGATTTGTTTGGTGATTATATGAAGCCCGTGAAAGGGACCCAATCGCATGATAATATTATCGTTGACACAGAACGTTCATTCAAAGAAGTATTAGCTGAGTTAAGAAACAAACAATAATATGCAAGCAATCATTCTTGCTGCTGGCATGGGGCGGCGTTTGGGTGAATATACCCAAGACAATACCAAATGTATGCTCGAAGTGAATGGGGTGAAGCTCATTGACAGGGCTTTGGAATTTCTTTTTAGGTCTAAGATTTCACGTGTTGTTCTCGTTGTGGGTTACAAGGCTCAAAACGTGATAGACTACGTAGGTTTCGACTATAAGGGGATGAAGATTGAATACGTCAACAATCCTATATACGACAAGACCAACAATATCTATTCGCTGTTTCTTGCCAAAGATTATTTGCTAGAGGAGGATACGATTCTCCTTGAATCAGACTTGATTTACGACGAAGCAGTCATCACGAAATTGGTTAACTCGCATTTCCCCAACCTTGCACTGGTGGCCAAATACGAGACGTGGATGGATGGTACCATGGTACGCATCAACGAGGATAATGAAATCTTGAATTTCGTCCCCAAGGCTGCATTCAAGTATTCTGATATTGCCTTCTATTACAAGACGGTCAATATCTATAAACTCTCCCAAGAGTTCTCGGCCATGAAATATATTCCGTTCCTCGAAGCCTACAGCAAGGCAGTCGGCAACAACGAGTATTATGAAAACGTGTTGAGGATTATCTCGTTCTTGAGTTCGCACGATCTGAAGGCTTTGCCTTTGGATGAAGGCGAGAAATGGTATGAGATTGATGACAAGCAAGACCTTGACATTGCTGAGGCTCTGTTTGCCGATGAAGAACACATCCTTTCGAAGTATTTCGGTCGCTATGGTGGATTTTGGCGATTCCCTCAGATGTTGGACTATTGCTATCTTGTCAATCCCTTCTTCCCGTCAGAACGGCTGCTCGACGAGATGCAATCCAATTTCCGTACCTTGCTAACTGAATACCCATCGGGCATGAAGGTAAACTCTTTGTTGGCAAGCAAGTGTTGGGGTGTAAAAGAAAAATATATTATCCCAGGGAACGGCGCAGCAGAGCTGATTAAGGCTTTGATGGAAACAGTTGAGGGCAAACTGGGTGTGATTCGTCCCACTTTTGAGGAATACCCCAATCGTTTAGAGAACGAAAGGGTAGTTGCCTTTATTTCAAGTAAAAAGGACTTTCGCTATGATGAAAACGATCTGATGGAGTTCTTTGGGAAAAACCCTGTCGGTACGTTGTTACTCATCAACCCTGATAATCCTACTGGCAATTACATTCCGTTGAATGGGGTGTTGAAACTGGCCAAATGGTGCGGGAGGAAAGACATCCGTTTGATTGTTGATGAAAGTTTTGTGGATTTTAGCGAGAGTTGGGAAACGGGCTCGATGCTGAATGATGAGCTGTTGGAGGCTTATCCTCACATGGCTGTGATAAAGAGTATCTCAAAGAGTTTCGGTGTGCCAGGTTTGCGACTTGGTATTCTCGCTTCAGCAGACACCGTGCTTATTGCAACGATGAAAAAGAAAGTAAGCATATGGAACATAAACTCGTTTGCTGAGTTCTTCATGCAGATATTCACAAAATACGAGAAGGACTACAAAAAGGCTTGTGACAAGTTCATTGAGGAACGCAGCCGTTTTGTTAATGATTTGCAAGGAATTGAATTTTTGCACGTGATGCCAACACAGGCCAACTTTGTTTTCTGCAAAGTGAAACCGCCTTTAACTGCATCAAGTATTGTGATGCAGATGCTGAAAGGACACAATATACTGATGAGCAACTGCCGTGCTAAGAAAGGCCTTGAAGGTGACCGCTATTTGAGAATAGCCGTGAGAGGCAAAGAAGATAACGTTAAATTGGTTAATGCTTTAAAATCACTGATATGAAATTCTTGGATTTTGATACAATTCAAAGTCTTGGCATTTCTGCTGAAGAAATGTACTGTTGGACAGATTTTGTTTGGAAGAATCAAGATAGGTTTGTATATGCAACCAAACAGCATATTTGGTGCGGTAACAGTTCAAGATATATTGTTATGCCAGCTGTCTATCCAGATGGTGATGTTGCGGGTGTGAAGTTTATTTGTCGTAATGTGGATGATCTAGAAGGCCTTCCAAAAAGAAACTCCAATATCATGATACAACGAATTTCTGAACATGGCTTGTTGGGCGTTTTGGACAGTACTTGGCTCACTAATATGAGAACTGGAGCGTGCGCATATTACAATGCAACAAAGTTTTGTAAATCGAAGCCTCAAACAATTGCTATTTATGGATTGGGGCTTGCTGCGCGTGCATTCATGTTTTTTTGGACAAAATTATACAAAGACCAGATAACCATGAAACTGTTGCGTTACAAAAAACAGGCAGAAGAATTTATTGATAAGTACAATGATTGTAACACTATTAGATTTAAAGTATGTGATTCGGTAGAAGAGTTGTTTGATTCTGATATAATAGTGTCATGCATCAGTTATGCTCGAAAAGAGATTTGCCCAGATTCAGTTTATCGTGAGGGATGTACTGTAGTTCCTGTTCATACAAGTGGGTTCCAGAATTGTGATCTGTTTTTCGATAGGGTGGCTATAGACGATGTTGGGCATGTGGAAGGTTATCGTTATTATGAACTGTTCAAGCCTAGAATGGTCAGAATCACTGATTCTGCTCTGGGCAAAATCCCATTTAGAGAGAACGATAACCAAAGGATTATTATATACAATGGTGGTTTGGCTATATTTGATTTGTATTATGCATTGAAGACATTGGAAAAAGCTGGAGATAATTGTATCAATTTGCCCATGTCTTATCCGACTGAAAGGTTTTGGTTATGAAACAAGTGTTTTTGACGGCAGATGACTTTGGTAGAAGTCCGAACAGGAATAAGGCCATTGATGAATCCTTTAAAAAAAGGCTTATTAAGTCAGCTGGTTTGATAATGACTGGGCAGTATCTGCAAGATGCTGTAAATCTGATGAATATGGGGGGTACGTAGAGCATGTTCATTGTCATTTCAACGCGTCGGGCAATATCAACGGAGAGGATTCGATGGATAAGCCTTTGACAGAGAAGATGGCTAAAGACAGTAGCTTTTGCGAGAATGGTTTGTTTAAGCCATATATGGGTCTGCCTAAGAGACCAAAAGATGTTTTCAAGTGGCATATTGTTTACAAAGAACTTTGTGCGCAATATAATAAGTTCCTTAGGGTAACAGAGGGGAAAGGAAATCGCCGCCATGTCGATTTCCATCTTTGGTATAATCTGACATGGATGGTGGCGATAGCGTTGAATCTCTTCACTTGGACACATCGCATTAAGACGGTACGTTACATTGGGGTTCATCAAGAACAAACCAGACGTAGGATATTCAGAATATTGAGTTGGAATCCTTTTGTAAAGTTCTATCGTTCAAGCAATATTGATGGATACTTGACGCATCCCGAATTGTTTGAAAAGGAAGAGTGTTTTGAATTGTATTGTCATCCGGATTATATGGAAGAAAAAGGAAATGTTTTGATGGACAACAGTATTTCTTATTTCGGACACGAAAAAAAGACAATGATGCAACACATAGCATTGCTCAAACAGTATAATTTGGATTTCATTTCATGGAGCCAATGATTGGCTTACATTATTTATAATATGAATTCAATAATTACTTTTATAAATAGATTGTTCGTAGTCACTGGAGCTAGTTCGGGTATTGGACGAGAAACATCTTGTGTTTTAGCAGAACAAGGTGCTACAGTCATATTGATGGACATAAACACCGAGGGATTAGCAGAGACGGCAACCCTTGGTGGTGAGTGCTGTCATCCTGTTACGATTGACCTGACTGATGTAACAGCTGTGGCAGAAGCGATATCCAGAATTGTGGCTCAATACGGGAAAATCGATGGCTTAGTGCATTGCGCTGGCATCAGCAGCCGCAAGCCATTAAATGTTCTAACAAAAGATGGTTTCTCTAAAGTGATGGATGTGAATTTCTTCTCTTTTGTGGAATTGGTAAAGAATTGCGCAAAACGGAAACACATTAATGATGGTGCCAGCATAGTTGTGATGTCTTCTATTAGCAGCATACGTGGCTATAAAGCCAAGTCAGAATACTGTGTGAGTAAAGCAGCGGTAGATGCGTTTGTTCGTTGTATGGCTTTGGAATTAGCTGACAGGAAGATTCGAGTGAATTCTGTGATGGCTGCCGAGGTGCTTACTCCATTAGCTTTGAAGGCACGAGAGACAAATGCCATGGTTGGAGCTTCGGTCTTTGAAGCCCCGCTTGGTCCAAGCGAGCCATACGAAGTGGCAAATACCATTGCTTTCCTTTTAAGTGATGCAACAAAAACAATAACAGGAACAAGCATTCTCATTGATGGAGGAGCTTGTATATAATTAATTAAACGACTAAAAATGACGGAACAAGAAAAAATCGCATTGTTGGAAGACATGCTGGAATTAGACGAGGGTACACTGAATCCCGAAACAGAGTTAGCTACAATAGAAGAGTACGACTCGATGGCTAAGCTGTCGCTTATTGTGCTCTTTGATGACGAGTTCGGCAAGAAATTGACTGGAGAGGAAATCCGCACATTCAAGACTGTTGGCGATATACTCACTTCATTGGGCGAATGATTCATATTGAGAGTTTCGTCAATAGGATTTTTGGATCAAACACTTATGTGATTTCCAATGATGGCTCTAATGATATTTGGTTGGTGGATGTCGGTGACACAAAGAGTGTCATCGACCACCTACCACCAAATTCGGCTGTCCGTGGAGTATTCTTGACTCATACTCACTTTGACCATATATATGGGTTGAACGAGCTGCTTGAGTATTTCCCAAATACTACTGTCTACACAAATGAAGTAGGACGGGAGGCTCTGCTTGATGAACGCAAGAACATGTCATTCTATCATGAGACTCCTTTTGTCTTTGAGTTTTCAGAGAATATAAGGATTGTGAATGATGGGGAGGAGATAGAGCTATCCGAAGGGCTTAATGCTCAAGTTATTTCAACTCCTGGACATCATCCTAGTTGTCTTACATATGTAGTTGGTGATGCAATCTTTACAGGAGATTCATATATACCAGGCACTAAAGTTGTTACAAATTTACCTAAGGGCAATAAAAAACAGGCGCAAGAGTCACTTGACAAGATAATGCAGTTATTAACTAAAGGACTCTCAGTTTATCCCGGTCATTATATCGAAGAGAATAATGTCCACATAACTTAAAAAGTCGCAGATGATCTATCGGCAATGCCGATGAGTGAGAATTATGAAACGATAATTTGAAAAAAGTACACGAGATATGTCTGATAGAAAGAGGATTTACTTGTGCTTGGCTCATATGAGTGAGGCAGGAGAGGAGCAAAAATACGTTAAGGAGGCATTTGATACAAACTGGGTGGTGCCTTTGGGTCCGAATGTGGATGGCTTTGAGAAGGACCTTGAAGATTTCGTCGGAGAGGGAAAGCGTGTTGTCGCTTTGTCCTCTGGTACGGCTGCAGTGCATCTGGGACTGTTGGCAGCTGGTGTGAAGGCTGGGGACGAGGTGATAGTACAGAGTTTCACGTTCTGTGCCTCGACGCACCCCATTACATACCTTGGCGCAACACCTATCATGGTAGACTCGGAACCTGATACCTGGAACATTGATCCTGACTTGATGGAGAAAGCCATTGTTGACCGCATCGAGAAGACGGGAAAGAAGCCTGCAGCGATTGTGCCTGTGGCCCTCTATGGCATGCCGTACAAGGCTGACCGCATCATGGAGATTGCCAACAAATATGGTATCCCAGTGGTGGAGGATGCTGCAGAGGGATTCGGCTCGAAGTACAGGGGACAGGCCCTAGGCACATTTGGTAAGTATGGCGTCTTGAGTTTCAATGGCAACAAGATGATTACCACCTCAGGCGGCGGTGCATTGATTACCGAGGATGATGACCAGTGGCGCGAGATTATGATGTATGCTACACAGTATCGTGAGAGCTATCCGTACTACCAGCATGAAAAGATTGGTTACAACTACCGTATGAGTAATATCTGCGCAGGTATTGGCCGCGGCCAAATGACCATTGTGAATGACCATCTTGAGCATCACAAGCATGTTCAGAAGATGTACGAAGAACTGTTGGCAGATGTCCCAGGCATTACTGTCCATTCTCAACCAAATTCCCCCTCCCTTGAGGGAGGGGACGGGGGTGGGCTTTTTGACTCCAACTACTGGCTCTGCACTATCACCATTGACCCCGATGTGAGAATCAAGGGTCAAGAGAATGCCTATAAGACCATTGTGAAAGGTGCCGTGGGCGGTGCAGCAGGTGTGATTCATATGGCAGAGTCAGCCCATACCGATTGTGAGCCTAACGACAATGTTGAAGCACTGCGTGTGCTGATGGATCAAGCACAAATCGAAGCCAGGCCAGTGTGGAAGCCGATGCACAAACAACCTTGCTACAAGAATGTGCCAGCATATGTGAATGGCGTGTCTGAAGCCATCTTCAAGGTGGGTATGTGTCTGCCTGCAGGCCCGTGTGTGACAGATGATGATGTGAGGTATATTGTCGACACCATTAAGAGCGCGATAGAGTGAGCCTCTCCCCCGACCCCTCTCCTCAGGAGAGAGGGGATATCCCCCTCTAACTTAGAGGGGGTGCCTGAAGGGCGAGGGCGTGTGTCACTCTCTAGGCGAATGATACTAACTGGGGACATCTGGTATATAATTCCCTTAAATAATTGAAAATATGATGAAAAAATTACTTACCCTTATCACCTGTTGTGTGCTAGGTGTTGCTGCCCATGCTACTGCTAGCCACCACCAGAACTATTTGACAAGCAACCTAGACACTCCAGGACAGATTCTCACCTTCCAAAAGACAACCAACTCGTGGATGAACTACATAAACTACTTTATCACGTCAGTTTATGGGGTAGAGCAGGTTTCGATAGTAGGCGACATGTATATGGATTGCATGATTACAAAAAACGACCTAAGCAACGGAGATGAGAAAATCCCTATCGGAGCTAAGATCGTTGGCTTTCAGCTTGATGGATACTATGATAAGCAATTAAATAACAAGATTGAGCTTATATGCTGGTTGAAGAATACAGGAGCTACAGCAATCGAAAACACGACTGTGAATAGTGGCTATTTGCATAATGGCTATCTTGATAAATTAAATGATGATTGGAGATATTGTGACACAACCAAGTGCACTTTCTCTAGTAATGCCTCCGAACAGAACCCGCAGACATTGTATGATGTCAATTTCTATGAGACAAAGCCTTTTGTGAATACAGGGGAGAATATTCTTATGACTATTTTAAGTTTCTTGTATAGGTATAAGACAGATATTCATTATCTCTGCTCGCCTGCTCAGACTGAAATCGCTACATTTTTCCGTTCTGGAAACTATGGCTATGGCGGTCCCGCAACCACGGGAAGTAGCAGCGAGATAGACAACATGGTCATGGCCGAATCTTATCAGCTGCCCGCATTTAGATGGAAGTACTATACCAATTACATCTTTGTTACTGT
>JAEEGL015595093.1_pt1 | contig 26011 bp, 16 predicted proteins | sample 9134231 | NCBI WGS metagenome assembly JAEEGL01 (sample SAMN16246548, study PRJNA631951) | gut metagenome | biome: gut microbiome; feature: rumen; material: fiber-attached | host: Bos | place: Iran: Karaj | collected 2018-10 | reverse complement strand
TTCGTGGTCATACCGTCCGGATACGAGGTGCCTGCGGACGGCATCCTTCCCAAATTCCACCAGACACTGTCGCAGGCTGAGAATGTTGCGGAACGCAAGGACTTTGAACTGATCAAGGTCGATAACGAGAACTTCACCATGTTCGTTTGCGGGGACATGCACCTCGCGAACCGCAACAGCGACGTCTCCCAGTTCGGCGAAGTAGCAAGGACTCTCAACTCTTCCATCGCCGCCGCCGGAGGCAAAACCTATGTTTTGACCCTGGGCGACATGACCTGGGACGTGTACTGGTACAGCAACAAGTACGAGTTCCCCGAGTACCTGCAGACCGCGAACACCAACTTCAAGGACATCATGTTCTTCCACACGATGGGCAACCACGACAACGACATGAACTCGGTGGGCGATTTCGACAAATCCTTCCATTACTCGCGCGACATCGCTCCCACTTTCTACTCGTTCAACCTGGGCATGATCCATTTCATCGTGCTGGACAATATCGATTACAACGATGTAGGGGCGAACAACGACGGCACCGGCAACGACTACCGCAGCCAGTACAAACTGAACTACACGGCAGATCAGATGCAGTGGCTGGTAAAGGATCTCTCCTATGTGGACAAGGGCACGCCCGTGTTCATAACCTCCCACGCCCCGGTCTCAAAGCCGAACGGAGCCACGTCTTACGACAACAACTACATGGCCGGGGCCAATTCCGCCGGAGAAGCCAACAAAGACGATTTCATCTCTACGGTCAAGGATTACAAAGTGCACTTCCTGAGCGGCCATACCCACAACCTGTTCCACCGCGCTCACAACAGCAACTTCACCGAGCATAACGAAGCCGCGATCTGCGCATCCTGGTGGTGGTCCGGAAAGGTCACGCCGGGCCTGCATCTTTCCCAGGACGGCACTCCCGGAGGATTCGCGGTCTGGAGTTTCACCGGAAAGACTTTCAAGCATTCATACCAGTCAGCCGGCCACGACGCCAACTACCAGTTCCGCGCCTACGATATGAATGAGGTTAAGAAGGTTGTCGTGCCGGCCGCAGGTGGAAACAAGACCAAATTCAACGAATACGTGAATGCCATGGCGGCCTATCCCGCGAATTCCATCCTGGTGAACGTCTGGGATTACGACGACTCCTGGACCGTGAAAATCAGCGAAAACGGCAAAGACCTCACCGTCACCAAGGATTTTGCATACGATCCGGCCCATATCATGGCCCTGACGGCGCCTCGCTTCAAATCCACCGACTCCCCCAACTTCACGACGGTGAAGTGGTCGCACATCTTCAAGGCGACCGCTTCCAGCGCCAACTCCACCGTCACCGTCACAGTCACCGACCGCAACGGAAAAGTTTACACCGAAACCATGACGCGCCCCAAAGCCTTCAATCTGAACGACTATAAGAACAACTAACCAATTCAAACTATTAACCTTTAACACATTATGAGATTACACAAGATTCTCGCCGCAGCGGCGTTGATGCTTTTGGGCCTTGGCCTGAACGCGCAGAACCGCACGGTCCAGGGAAAGGTGGTCGATGCCGATGCGCAGCCAGTGCCCGGTGTCGGCGTCATCCTGGAAGGGACCGCCAACGGCACAATCACCGGCAACGACGGAACGTACTCGCTGCGTATTCCCGAAGGAAATGCCGTTCTCGTGTTCTCCAGCCTCGGCTACCAGACGAAAACCGTCGCAGTGCCTGCCGGACAGGGAACAGTCAACGTAACTCTGGAAGACGACTCAATGACTCTCGAAGAGACTGTCGTCGTGGGTTACGGTGTCCAGAAAAAGGTCAACCTGACCGGCGCCATCACCCAGGTTGAGAGCAAAGCCCTCGAAAACCGCAGCGCCCACAACCTGACCACCATGCTCCAGGGTTCCGTCCCCGGACTCAACATCTCCACCTCGAGCGGCAACCCCGGTTCCACCGGTTCGCTGAACATCCGAGGCTACACCTCCATCAACGGCGGTGATCCCCTAGTGCTCATCGACGGCATCGAAGGCAGCATCAACCGCATCAACCCCCAGGACGTGGCCTCCATCTCCGTCATCAAGGATGCATCTTCGGCAGCCGTTTACGGCGCCCGCGCAGCCTATGGCGTAATCCTGGTCACCACCAAGGAGGGTTCGGTAGATAAAGACAAGGCCACTGTCCGCTACAACGGGCGCTGGGGCGTCGAGATGCCTACCACCTCCACCGAATGGGAGACCAGGGGCTACTGGTCCGTATATACCATCAACAAGTTCTGGTACGAGAGCAAGGGTTCCAACTATGTGAATTACTCGCAGCAGGACATGATGGAACTCCTCGCCCGCGTGAACGACAAGACCGAGAATCCCGAGCGCCCGTGGGTGGTGACCACCGCTCCCGACTCCCAGGGACGCGTGCATTACAAATACTACGCTAACACCGACTGGTGGCACGAACTCTACAACGACGTGCATCCCACCCAGAACCACAGTGTGAGCGTGAGCGGCGGAAACAAGGCCGTCAAGTATTACCTTTCCGGCCAGTACGACCGCCAGCAGGGTATGGTAAAGGCGCGCCCCGACGTGTATGAGAAGTACAATCTCCGCGCAAAGTTCGATGCCCGCATCAACAAGTACGCCCGCATCAGCAACAACACCAACTTCTTCGTCGGCACCTACGACTTCCCCGGCCTCGCCGACATTCAGGACTCCTTCGCATACGGCGACCGTCACGCCCCCGCGTGCTTCCCTCTGACCAACCCCGACGGCACTTTCCTCTACTTCGTGGATGCCCTCGGCTACCGCGTGTGTAACGGACGTCATTGGGCATACCAGAGCGGCAACCTCAACATTGAGAAGCGTACCGATCTGGCCAACACCACGGAACTCACCATCACTCCCTTCAAGGGCCTCACGCTCAAGGCGAACTACAGCTACCGCACCTACAACAACCACGACACCCACCGCAGGAATCTGGTCACCTATTCCCAGTATGCCGGAGAGATCGTGGAGTACAACAACGGCGGCGCGTTCGACAACTACATGACGGAGAAGATTTCCGAGAACGTACGCCAGACCTGGAACGCATACGCCACCTACGAAAACAGCTTCGCGGATGCGCACAACTTCAAGGTGATGGGCGGTTTCAACTACGACAATTACCATTACAAAGATGTATGGGCCAAGGGTTATGACCTGATCACCACGGAGCTTTCCGACCTCGACCTCATCTCCACCGAGACCCGCGTCCCCGAGATCAACGGCGGCCAGACAGCATGGAGGGTAATAGGATTCTTCGGCCGCGTGAACTACGACTACAAGGGACGCTACCTCTTTGAGGCATCCGCCCGCTACGACGGCTCGTCCCGTTTCGCCCGCGGACATCAGTTCGGCTTCTTCCCCTCCGCATCCGCCGGCTGGCGCGTGAGCGAAGAGCCTTTCTTCAAGCCCCTCAAGCCTTACATCAACAACCTCAAACTCCGCGCATCCTATGGCACGCTGGGTAACCAGAATGTAGGCAACTTCTCCTTCATCCGCCTGGTGAACTTCAAGACCTTCGCAGGATACAACTTCGGCGACAGCGTCATGGCCCGCTACACGAACCTCGACGACCCGGTCGCATCCGACAAGACCTGGGAGACTTCCAAGCAGACCAACATCGGGCTCGACCTCGCCATGTTCGGCAACAAGCTCGAATTCACCGGCGAAGCCTACATCCGCGACACCGACGGCATGCTCACCGACGGCATGGACCTTCCTTCGGTTTACGGCGCAGGCGTGCCTCAGATGAACGCCGCCGACCTCCGCACCAAAGGATACGAACTCTCGCTCAGCTGGAGGGATTCCTTCAAGGCAGGAGGGAAAGACTTCCAGTATTTCCTGAAAGGCACCCTCAGCGAATTCCGCTCCACAATCACCAAATTCAACAACAAAAACAAGCTCCTTTCCAACTACTATGAAGGCATGGAGCTCGGCGAAATCTGGGGCTTCCACATCGACGGACTCTTCGCTTCCGACGCTGAAGCCGCATCCTACACCAGCCAGGTGGACCAGTCTTACTGCAACGCCAACCTCAACGGCGGCTGGAAGGCCGGCGACCTCAAATATGCCGACCTCGACGGTGACGGCGTGATAGGCGTGGGCGCGAATACTCTGGAAGACCATGGCGACCGCATCTATCTCGGAAACGGCCTGCCCCGCCTCCATTACGGATTCCAGACCGGCTTCTCCTGGAACGGCTTCGACCTGAGCGTGTTCTTCGAAGGCACCGGCAACCATTACTGGTATCCCGCCCGCTACAACTTCGACTTCTGGGGCCCGTACAGCCTCGGTTATCCCACCTTCCTCGATCCTAATTTCCTCGATAACTGCTGGAGCGAGGACAATCCCGACGCATACTTCCCGAGGCCCCGTTCCAACGTGGCATCCAACGGCAGCGCCGAACTCGGACGCGTCAACGACCGCTACATCCAGAACATCAGGTATCTCCGTTTCAAGAACCTCACCGTGGGTTACGAGCTTCCCAAGAAGCTCATCTCCCACGTCGGTCTCGAGCAGGTGAGGGTTTACTTCTCCGGCGAGAACCTGGCATACTGGTCTCCCATAAAGAAGTACACCACCCATCTGGATCCCGAAAGTTGCTTCAACAGAGGCGACGATCCTGTGGATGACCTGAACAATACTTCCTACCCCTGGCAGAAGACTTTCATGTTCGGTATCGACATCACATTCTAAAGGAGGCTACGATTATGAAAAAGACTATATTGATCCTGATTCTTGCATCCTTCGCAACTGCCTCCTGCAGCCATCTCGAAGACATGCTGTCGCTCTCTCCCGAGTCGCAGCTGACCCCCGATGCATATTTCACAAGGGCCGAAGACCTTCAGCTCTTCTCCAATACCTTCTACAACAACCTTCTCGAAAAAGCGCCTTTCTCTATTGAAAGCGACGTTTTCGTGAAGATGAATCCTTCCAACCTCATCCGCGGCGGAAACGACCGCACCGTTCCCGCTTCAGGTGGCGGCTGGTCTTTCACCAACCTCCGCAAGATGAACACCCTGCTCGCGAACATCGACCATTGCGAGGATGCCGCGGCAGTGAAGGAATATACCGCTCTCACCAGATTCTGGCGAGCATATTACTATGCCGACATGATACGCAAGTTCGGTGACGTTCCGTGGATCGACCATGAAATCGGATCCGCCGATGAAGACCTCTATGCTCCGCGCGATACCCGCGAAGAGGTGCTCAAGCACATCCTCGAAGATATCGACTGCGCCATAGAAGACCTGCCCGGCAAGGCCAAGGCCCCCCAGACCGCATACAGGGTAAACAAATACACCGCCATGTTCCTCAAGGCGCAGTTCTGCCTCTTCGAAGGAACCTTCCGTAAGTATCACAGTTCCCCCGCGCCTTTCGATAATTCCTACACCGACAAAGAAGGGACCACCCACGATGCAGCCTACTATCTGGGCCTCGCCGCCGACGCGGCAAAGGATCTGATGGACAGCAAGGCCTACAAACTGTTCACCTCCGGCAAGCCCGACAGCGACTATCTGACCCTGTTCAACTCAGACAATGCCAATCTGGATGAGATAATCCTTGCCATCAACTTCGATGAAGGCCTCGGAATCAACCACGACTGCGGACGCGACATCACCAACCAGACTTCCGCCCGCTACGGCATGACCAAGAAGATGGTGGACATGTACCTGATGAAGGATGGCACCCGCTTCACCGACAAGCCCGGCTGGAACGTGATGGGCTTCGCCGACGAGGTTGCAAACCGCGATCCCCGTCTTGCCCAGACGATCCGCACTCCCGGCTACAGCTGGAAGAAGCCCGGCACCAGCAAGGACGGCCCCGAATTCGCCTTCTGCCAGTCCGGTTACCAGACTATCAAGTACATTCCCTCATACGACAAGAAGCCTTATTCCACGGACCATTGCTTCAACGACATGCCGGTATTCCGCTATGCAGAAGTGTTGCTCAACTACGCTGAGGCGAAGGCCGAGCTCGGAACCCTTACCCAGGACGACCTGGATATCTCCGTCAACCTCATCCGCAAGCGTGTCGGCATGCCCGACCTGAACCTGGTTGCCGCAAACGCCAGCCCGGATCCCTATCTTCTCGATCCCCAGACCGGATACACCAATGTGACCGGCGCCAATCAGGGCGTGATCCTGGAGATACGCCGCGAACGCGCGGTCGAGCTCTTCCAGGAAGGTTACGGCCGTTATTTCGACCTGATCCGCTGGAAGGCCGGATATTGCCTCAATCAGCCCTATTATGGAATGTACATCCCCGGCCCCGGCGCCTACGACTTCGGAGATGACAGCAAGTACACCTTCTATGTGGGCACTTCCACTGCCACCGGCACCCGTTTCCAGATCCACGATCCCGCGGTGGAGAATGAAACCGCGACAGATGAAATGTTCTATCTGGTAGATCCCAACACTGGCAAGGATGCCACCTCAGGTGTACGGGACATCTTCAGGACCGTGCCTCACTCCTTCGATGAGAGCAAGCACTACTTCTATCCTCTCAACGAGAAGGATCTCCAGCTCAACGAAAATCTCAAACAGAATCCTAACTGGTAGCAGATTATGAAAAGATTATATAGCATACTGAGAGTCGCCGCCATTGCGGCCGTGCTTGGAAGCGCCATGGTCTCCTGTGAGCAGGAGCCCGCAGCCGGCGTCGCCAAAGCCGTGCTGGGTGATGTGACACTGATGAACTTCGCCGCCAGCAATCCTGCGGCGCAGACGGTAACCGTCTATTCGGACGGCGACTGGCATACCACAGCCCCCGAATGGATCACCGTCGATCCCAGCACCGGCAACGGTGTGACGACCGTAACGGTCACGGCGGAAAACAATACCGATTCGCAGGGAATGCTGGAGCCCCGCAAGGACACGCTCATCATTTCCGGCAACACCCTCGCCAGCCGCCTGCTCATCTTCGTGAGCCAGGAAGGCGATGCCTACCGCAAAGCCGAGCACCTGACCCTCGACAAGGTCGCTGAACTCGCCGAGGGAAAGGCATTCATCCTCGATGAGGCCACGGTAGTGGCTGTCACTTCCGCCGGCTTCGTAGTGAACAGCGGAACCACCAATGTTTACATCCAGTCCACCGAGAGTGTGAAAGTCGGAGACGTGGTTTCCGTAAAGGATGTAAAGGGAAGCCCTGCCGATGAAGTCACCGTCAAGTCTTCGGGCGCCTACACTTATCCCACCCCTGTCAACCTGAACGAGGTCATCGCCACCTACACCTGCGAAACCATGGATTATGTCACGGTTGCCGGCGTGGTTTCCGGAGGCAACCTTGCGCTGACCGTCGATGAGGTGGACTACTCCATCAAGCAGGTCGATTGCCCTGCGGATCTGAAGTTGTCCAACTATAACGGTCATAAGGTCGAGCTTAGCGGTTACACCTGCGGACTCATTGGAGCGAAGCAGTTTGGCATCCTTACCACGGATGTCAAGGATAAAGGTCTCGACCAGTTGATCTACTTCGAGGATGACTTCGAGTGGCTGGCGCCCTGGACAGCTGAGGGAGTCGGTGACGACGTGACGGCTAATTCCGTCAACACCGATACCGCCCCGAACATCTTTACCAATGCAGAGAAGTACGCTGCGATGATACAGGAGTTCCAGTCACGCGGATATAGTTATATATGGGGCTGGAAGGGCCAGGATTGGTCTGACGGCACACCGGATAACGGTAACAAGAGCACGCTCTACATCCAGAAGAATTACCTGAAGTTCGGTAAGACCAAATACAGTTCCGGTATTATCCTTCCTGCGCTTAAGACAATCGATGGAACGGCTGATGTTACATTATCCTTCGACTGGTGCTACTGCATGACCGGTGGCAACAAACCCGACCTCACTACCATTACCGCAGTCCTGACAGGTGGCGGCACTTTCGCCTCCAGCGGTACTGAGACCAGCGATGAGATCAGCTCCGGTCAGGTAGTGAAAGAAGACGGCACGACCTCGCTTGCCTGGCAGCATGTCGAACTGAACATCACAGGAGCCACGTCCTCTACCAGGATCACCATTCGTCCCACCAACACCGATCCTGATGTCACCAACTCTGAAAGGCATCAGAACCGCTGGTATCTCGACAACATTAAGGTGCTTCCTTCAGAAGGTGGTTCCGGCGGAGGCGGTGGAATCCCTGCCGGGACAACTGTTTTCGAAGAGAACTTTGAATGGCTCGAACCCTATGCCACGGCGGCCAACGCTCCCGACGATGTCACCAACAATTCCGTAGGTTCCTCTCCGAACATCTTCACGAATGCTGCCCTGCAGCCCATACTGGTCGACCTTCAGACAAAGGGCTACGGCTTCATCTGGGGTGGAAAGAACCTCGAGTGGTCCACTGCAGTGCCTGAAACCGGCAACGGACAGACACTGTATCTGCAAAAGAACTACTTGAAGTTCGGCAAGTCTGATTACAGTTCCGGTATTATCCTTCCCGCGCTCACGGCACTTACCTCGACTGCCAACGTGGAGCTTACCTTCGACTGGTGCTGGTGCATGACCGGCAAGAGCAAACCCGACATCATGACTCTTACCGCAGCCGTGTCCGGAGGCGAAAGCACGGAGCTTACTTCTGCGCAGCCTACTGCAGATGATCTGACAAAACTCGAGTGGCAACACGCCTCGGTTACCATCAACGGGGCTACTGCTGAAACCCGCATTACTCTTCGTCCTACCAATTACGATCCTTATGTCAGCAATACCGCACGCGGCCAGAACCGCTGGTATCTGGACAACATAAAGATCGTGACCAAGTAAAGACTGAATGAATAAACTCTTAATCCTATTGCTCACAGCGAGCCTCTGCCTCGGCGCGGAGGCTCGCCGCGTGAGCGGTAGCGTAGTCTGTGGCAGTGATGCGCTCTCCGGCGTGATCGTCACCGACGGGGCGAATTTCACAACCACCGGCGCTGACGGAAAGTTCAAGCTGGATGTGGCGGACGATTCCCGTTTCGTGTATATCGTCAGCCCTGCCGGCTACCAGCCGGACTTCAGCACGGGCACACCCCGGTTCTATCAACCCCTGACCAAGGCAAAGAAGTATCATTTCGAGCTGAACCGCGCAGCCGAAGGCGGGGATTTCACCCTCTTTGCGGTGTCCGACCCGCAGATGAAGCACGAACGCCATCTGGCAAAATTCTGCAAGGAGCCGCTCCACGACCTGACCGAGCAGGCGGAGGCGCATGCCGCCAGGCACAACACCGTCGGGATCTGCCTCGGCGACCAGGCCTGGAACGAACTCAACATGTTCGGGCCCTTCAAGGAAGCCATCGCCAAAACCGGAATCCCTTTCTACACAGTTATAGGCAACCACGATTTCATCCAGAATCTTGCCGGCAAGGCGGCTGAAGCCAGCTACGAAGATGCCTTCGGCCCCGTGAACTGGGCTTTCTGGCTTGGAAGCGACCTGGTGGTGGGCGTGAACAACATCCGCTTCCGCGGGGAGGTCGATGATCCCAAGGTGTCCGGCAAATACACCGAGGGCTATCCTGAATGGACGATGGACTTCATGAGGGGTCTTCTCCGGTACATCCCCAAGGGAACGCACATTTTCATCGCCCAGCACAGCCCGACCTACCGCTGGTGGAAAGACACCTTCATCGTTAACGGCAAAGAGATGATCGCGATGCTGGACGGCTACATGGTAGATTTCCTCTCCGGACACACCCATATCTCCAACAATCACCGTTACACCCCGGATATCCGGGACCACAATCCCGCATCCATCTGCGGCACATGGTGGGAAACCATCTGGTGCAACGACGGCACGCCGCGCGGATACCTGATTTTCGACCGCGAGGGAGAAAAACTCTCCTGGCACTGGCACAACATCGACTATCCCGACGATTTCCAGGTGGAATTCATCGCCAGGGGCGAATCCCGTTTCAATCCGGACTGCTATCTGGCGAATGTCTGGGATTACGATGAAAACTGGAAAGTTGAATGGACCCAGGATGGGGTGGCCATGGGCGCTCCCAAAAAGGTCGCGGATGCCTCCCCTACCTTCATCGAACAGATAGAAAAGAAATTCGGCGACAAGCCCATTCCCAAGTACAAGCAACCCCGGAGGAATATCCATTATTTCGCGGTCAAGCCTGCGAAGGGGGCTTCCACCATAGAAATCAGCGTCACCGCGCCCGACGGCCGGCGCTGGTCGAAGGAATTCAAGCTTTAAATCATGTGGATCTGGATGGCTCTCGCTTCAGCAGTCCTGCTGGGCGTATATGACGTTGCGAAGAAAGTCGCGCTCAAGTGCAACGGGGTGTATGGCATCCTGCTGGCAGCCACCGTGCTGAGCGCCATATTCGTGTGTCCGTTCCTGACCATGGGAGTCTGGGCGGACCATCTGCGGCTTATGTTCAAGGCCGTGCTGGTGACGGCCTCCTGGGTAAGCGGCATGATTGCCCTGCAGCTTCTGCCCATCACCACAGTGAGCACATTCAAGACCTCCCGGCCCATGTTCGTGGTCATCTTCTCCATCCTTCTGTTCGGGGAGAGGCTGAACTGGATGCAGTGGTGCGGGGTGGCCGCGGTGCTGATGGCCCTCTGGCTGCTGAGCGTGAACAGCGAGCGGGAAGGCATCTCCTTCAGGGGCAACAAGGGGTTCTGGGCGCTGCTGGTGTCGGTGTTCACCGGCGTCGCCAGCGCGCTATGGGACAAGCACATAATGGCCGGCATGCAGCCTCTTTTCGTGCAGGGCTGGACCAACATCTACATCAGCCTTATCCTGGCAATCATCATCCTGCTCCGCCGCTCACGCGGGCTTTCGGAACCCCTCCGCTGGGACTGGACCCTGGTGCTGATAGCCATTTTCATCACCGGGGCGGACATGCTCTATTTCTTCTCGCTGAAGGCGGACGGATCGATGCTTTCCGTCATCTCCCTGATCCGCCGCAGTTCCGTCATCATCACTTTCGCGCTGGGCGCGGCGCTTTTCAAAGAGAAGCGCATAGCCCAGAAGGCCGGCGTCCTCCTGCTGATGCTGGCCGGAGTCACGGTTCTTATGGCAGGATCTCTCTGATATGAAACGTTTTGCCTTGTTGATTGCCGCCCTGTCCGCGGCCTTCGTGCTTTCTGCACAGGAATACAAGTATGTGGAAGCAACCGATCTCACGATAGTGGGGAAGGTTTTCCCGGACACCCCTGACCCCTATAAACGCATGGATTTCAGCAAGTACGGCGGCTGGACGGAGAACAGCATCAAGCTGCTGAGTTCCAGTTCCGGCATCATATGCAGTTTCCGCACGGATGCCTCTACCATCTCCATGCGCACCCTCACCGAAAACGAGGGCGGTTCCACCAGGGGAGAAAGGGGCTACGACCTCTATATCAAGAAGGATGGCTCCTGGCTATGGGCCGGATCGGCCTACATCCCCCGGGGGAACGATGGCTACAAGACCTGCACCCTGGCAGAAGGCATGGCGCCGGGCATGAAGGAGTGCATAGTCTATTTCTCCAACTTCAGCATCATCAAATCCGCCCAGGTGGGCGTTCCCTCCGGCAGCGTGCTGGAGCCGGGAGACAAGCCTTTCAAGTACGACATCGTGCTGTACGGATCCAGCTTCACCCACGGCCACGGCTCGGCCAGATGCGCCAACACCATTCCCGGATTCCTCAGCAGGATGACCGGGTTCCAGTTCAACAGCCTCGGGGTCGCAGGCGACTGCAAGATGCAGCCGGAGTACCTCCGGGCCCTGAAAGACGCTCACGCCGATGCCTTCTTCTTCGACACCTTCTCCAACCCCGGGCCCAGGGAAATCCGCACCCGCACCTTCGGTTTCATAGAAGAGATACAGGCCACCCATCCCGGCGTGCCGCTGATATTCATCCGCACCATCTACCGCGAGAACCGCAACTTCAACATCCGCCGCGATGCGATTGAAAAGGCCAAGATCGCCACGGCCGACAGCGTGATGGCCGTTGCCGTAAAGCGCTATAAGGATGTATATTACATCAAAACCTCCGATGCCTCCACCCCCGACCACGAGACATCCCTCGACGGCACCCATCCGAGCGACATCGGTTACTACCTCTGGGCCAAGAGCATACGCAAGCCCCTCGTGAAGATCCTCCGCAAGTACGGAATACGCTAGTCCCGGGCTTGACGGGGGAAACGGAAGATGATGGCGGCGACGGCAAAGAGGAGCAGCGCCAGAGGGTAGTAGAGATACCCGATGATAGACGCTACGCTGATGCCGGCCAGGCCGGAGGCCATCAGCAGCTGGGCCCCGTAGGGAAGTATTCCCTGAATTATGCAGGAGAAGGTGTCCAGGATGCTGGCGGATTTCCGCGGATCCACTCCGAAATGCGAAGCGATGTCGCGGGCGATGCTCCCGGTGGTGATGATGGCTATCGTGTTGTTCGCAGTGCAGATATTTGCCAGGGCCACCAGGGCAGCGATGCTGCCTTCGGCTCCGCGCTTGCCGTTGATCCGCTTGGTGAGCAGGTTGATGATATAATCGATTCCTCCGTTCGCGCGTATTATTTCCAGCATTCCTCCTGCCAGCATGGTGACGATTATAAGGTCTCCCATCGAAGCCACCCCCGAACCGGCGGACTGCAGGAAACCCGTCCAGCCGAATCTGCCGAGAGATAATCCTATGACTGCGTTAAGCAGGATTCCCACGCTCAGGACTCCAAGCACGTTCATGCCCGTAAGCGCCAGAGCGATTATGCTCAGATATGGCAGGAGCAGCAGAAAGTTCCCTCCGTCGGAAGGAGCGGAAGCTTCGAATCCCTGTCCCAGAAAGACATAGAGCGCTGCCACAACCACGGCTGCAGGACCTGCAATCCAGATATTGGTCTTGAACTTGTCGGCCATGGAACATCCCTGACTGCGGGTAGCCGCTATGGTGGTGTCGGATATGAACGAGAGATTATCCCCGAAAAATGCGCCCCCTACTATTGCAGCCACCACCATCGCTATCGGGGCGCCAGTGCCTGTGGCCAATCCGGAAGCGATGGGCACCAGGGCCACAATCGTTCCCACGCTGGTGCCGATTGCCATGGAGATGAAGCAGGCTGCGGCAAACAGCCCCACCAGGATGAACTTCCCGGGAAGGATGCGCAGGGTGAAAGCCACCGTGGCGTCAATGCTGCCTATCGCCTTGGCCGTGGAAGCGAACACTCCGGCAAGCACGAATATCCATATCATCAGCAGCACGTTGCTGTTCCCGGCGCCACGGGAGAACAGGGCGATGCGCTCTTCCAGGCCTCCTTTAGTGATGGTCAGCGCATAGGCGGATGAGAGGAGGAAGGCGGTCACCACCGGCACCTTGTAGAAGTCTTTCGCAATGAAAGACGACACAAGATACACCCCCAGAAACACTATCAGGGGGCTTAGGGCCAGGAATCCGCGCCTTTTCGTCATTTGGAGATTTCCTTGAGCATCTCTGCCACTGCGGCTTCGAGTTGCCTGTCTTCGCCACGGGCGACGCTCTCGGGATCGTTATAGACGGTGATATCGGGTTCGAGCTGGAGATTCTCCAGATATCTGCCGTTGGATACGCTCCAGGAACCTATCTGGGGAATGCCGAATACCAGAGTGGGATCCACCTGGTTCTCCCACCACACGGATGTGGCAGTGCCGGGCACCGGGGCGCCGATTATCTTGCCGGTGCCGAGGGCGCGGTAGCAGTAAGGGAAGCCGCAGGCATCGGAATAGTTGGCTTCGCAGACGACCACGCAGGACGGTTTCACCCATTTGTCGTAGGGCTCCGGCGCCATGTAAACGCCGCGGGCCTCGCGTTTGGTGTACATCTTCCCGTCCAGGAAGGTGGCCAGGTCGTTGTGCAGCCATCCTCCGCCGTTGTTACGGGTGTCAACTATCAGGGCATCGCAGGTGCGGTACTTGCCGAGGGCCTTGGAATAGACCTCGCGGAAGCTGGCGGAATTCATCCCGCGCACATGGACATAACCCACGCGGCCGCCGGAGAGCTGCTCCACGCGCTTCTCGTTATTGCGGACCCAGCGCTGATAGTATCCTTCGGTGTCGTTGGCGGAAGGGGTGATGATGATTTCCTTTTCCTTCCCGCCTGCCTTGACCGTCAGAAGGATTCTCTTGCCGTTCTTGCGGTAAAGCGCCTGGTACCAGGGGGTGCCGGCCTCGACGGGCTTGCCGTCAACGGCCAGCACAAGGTCTCCTTCCTTCATTTCGGGAACGATGCGCTGGAGTATGCTGTATGGCAGAAACTCTTTGATCTTCAGGCCCTTGCCCGTGTAGTCCTCGTCGAAGATAACGCCCAGATGTCCGATTCCGGTGGCAGAACCTCCGAAGCGGCCGCCCGTGTGCGATCCGTTCAGCTCGCCGAGCATCTCGGAAAGGATTTCGCGGAAGGCCCAGTTGTCGGTAACGTAAGGGAGGAACTGGCGGTAGTTCTCAACAACCGCATCCCAGTCCACACCGTGCATGTCGGCCACATACCATTTCTCTTTGACCTGCCTCCAGCAGTGGTTGAAGATATACTCGCGCTCCTTGGCAGCGTCGTATTCAAACTCCCCGCTGAAACTCACGTTCTTCGTGCTGAAGGTCTTGGGATCGGCCTTCACGATGCTGTTGCTGCCCACCACGAACACGCTCTTGCCATCGGCGGAAGGCACCAGGACGCCGGTAAAGTTCTTCTTGACCACCTTTATGCTGCCGTCGGCGCGGTCCACGCACACAAGGTCGTGGTTCTTTTCTAGCTGCACCGTGTAGTAGAGTTTCTTGCCGTCGGGAGTGAGGAGATAATCTCCGATATGGCCGGAATTGCGGGTTAGTTTCACCACACGGTCGAAGCGGCGTTCGAGTTCCAGTTCCACCTTTTCAGGCTTCTTGGATGCGGTGCTGTCTTTCTTTTCCTCCTTTTTCTTGTCCTTGGCGGCCTGCTTGTCGCTCTTCAGGAGGGTCTCTATCTTCTCCATATCCTCCCCCTGCGTGAACTTCAGGTAGGCCTCGTCGTCGAAGAACATGATGTAGATATCTCCCTCGGCGCCCCAGCTGCCGTGGCTGCGGTAGCCGGCCTTGTCGCTTTCCCAGGTCATCGCCTTGCCGCCCATCGCCCACTTGAAATTGCCGTCCGAGTAGCCGCTCAGGGTGAGGTCGGTAACTTTGCCGGACTCGATGTCTATCAGGCAGATGTCTTCGTTGTACATGCGCTGCTCACCCTGGTAATTGGAGAGGATGTAGCGGCTGTCCGGGCTCCACTCGAACTGGAGGTCGCCGTCGGAATAGGAGTAGTTGACGCCTTCGGGGATGAGGACCTTTTCCTTTCCTCCGCCTGTGCTGCAGATCACAAGCCCGGTGCGGTTACGCAGATAGGCCAGCCATTTGCCGTCGGGCGACACGCTGGGCTGGAAGCATACCTGCCCTTCGGGGGTGATGCGTTCTTCCCTGGTGCGGGCGGTGAAGGTGAACATCTGGTCCTTCTTGTCGGTGAGCTCACGCTTGTAGATGGCCCACTCGCCGTTCCGCTCGGAATCGTAGAAGATGCTGCGGCCATCCTTGCCGAAGGCCACCCAGCGCTCCTGTTCGGGGGTATCGGTGATGCGGCGGGTATCCCCGAGCTCGAGCGGCGTCACGAATACATCTCCCCTGGAGACCACGGCGACTTCCTTTCCGTTGGGGGATGCGGCAAAGCCGCGGATGCCGTTGTTAGCGATGCGGTAGATATGCTCGCGCTCGTTTTTGTCTTTCTTGACAGTGATGGCGAGCTTCACCGGCTGCCGCCCCTCCTTCTGAGTGTAGAGATCACCGTTCCAGGAATAGCAGAGAGTGCCGTCGCCGCTGATGCTGAGGTAGCGGACGGGGTTCTTGGTGAAGGATGTAACACGCACGGGCGCCGCTCCGTTGATGTCTGATTTCCAGATATTCGCGTCTCCCGCCCAGCCGTTCGGCTGGACCGGGGTCTCGCTCTGCTCGCTCACATAGTAGTAGTGGATGCCGTCGGGGGCGAAAACCGGAGTGCGGTCCTCACCGATGAAAGCCGTGAGCCTGGTGTATTTGCCGTCCTGGATCTTCCAGATATTGTGGGCGGCCGAAGAAGTATGGTGCTTGCGGTAGGGATCTTCCGGAGTCACATAGTCCTCGTAGAGGATGGTGCCGTCCGCGGAGATGTCGGCCGAGCCGACCTTCACGCTTGCGATGCGCTTGGGCACGGGGAGTTTTCCGGGCTCTGCAACCAGCGCCTCGGCAAAATCGAGGCTATAGAGATTGGTTGCGCCGGGGAATGCGCTGGAACTTGCAAGTTCCTGATAATAAGCTCCGAAGAGTATCTTTCCGTCCTTGCTCACAGCAAATGGAGTCTGCGCTCCGCCATAGTCGGTCAGGCGCTTGGGAAGGCCGCCATCAACGGAAACCGCCCACAGGTCCTTCTGGCCTTCGCGGTATGATGCGAAGATGACGTATTTCCCATCCGGGCTCCAGCGGGGTTCGGTATCGTGCGCCGGGTTGGTGGTGAGCCTTTCGGCCTCGCCGCCGGTGGCGGGAACCGCCCAGATATCGCCCTGATAGACGAATGCCACGGTGTTGCCGTCTGGCGAAATGGCGTTCTGGCGCAGCCAGCGAGGGGTTTCATTTGCGATTGCAAGAGTGCAGACAAGGGCGGCTAGAGCCGCAAAGAGTACCTTCTTCATAATAGACTGAATTCTATGGTAAACACCAAACTTTCAAATATAGCAATTTTCCTTCGATTTAGCTATCTTTGTCTTTGATGAACGATTCCGTACGCCTGATTGTGCTGAACTCCACCAAATTGGGGGACAGCTCCCTGGTGCTTCATACCCTTTGCCGGGAGATGGGGCGCAGGAGCTTCATAGTGGGGGTGCGAAAAGGCGGATCGCGGGCGCTCTTCCTCCCTTTCAGCGTGCTGGATGCCGAGGTTCTGGAGAACCGCAAATCCGACCTGTGGCGGCTTCGGGGGCTTTCGGCCGTCTATCCCCTTAACGGAATCCGCTCCAATTACGACAAGAATGCCATTACCCTGTTCATGAGCGAAGTGCTCTGGCGCGGCGTGCAGGAAGGCGCGGCCGAAGAGGGCCTCTTCGACTGGTGCGAGCGCAGCATCCTCACTCTGGATGCCCTGGAAGGTAGTTTCGCCAATTATCATCTGCGCTGGCTGATGGAACTCGCCGGCGTGCTGGGCTTTTCGCCCTCTTTCGAGTCGCTGGCCCCTTTCGCCGGGGAGAATCTTCAGACTATCGGAGACTTGCTGTCTGCCGGCTTCGAGGAATTCATGGTTTATCCCCTCAACGGCCCACGGCGCAGCGCCATCGCCGAGGCCCTCCTCCGCTATCTCTCCGCCCACCTGGAAATCCCGTTGAATATCCGGTCCCTGGCCGTGTTGGGGGAACTCTACCGCTGATAGCCTCTACTACCCTATCCGCAAAATTTGTTTATATTTGGAATATGAAAAAGATTCTTTCCCTTATCCTTCTCCTTATTTCCCTGCAGCTTGGTGCGTGGGAGCGCGAATATATTTGGCCTGCCGGCAAGATGCCGGACACCCAGGCACATCAGATCGCCGCGATGACCGATGTCTCCAAGGCGGACGGCTTCAACCCTGACGAGTACCGTTTCCCATATCTGGACTGGTTCGAAAAGCCTTCCAACCCTAATGGGGCGTGCATGATCCTCATCTCCGGAGGCGGTTACTACAACTGCTGCGATATGGGGCTGATCAAGATGTGGCATGAGGAGTTCACCAAACTCGGCGTGCAGTGCGTCAACTTCGTGTACCGCACCTCCCGCCCTAAGGATATCCCCTACTACCAGACAGCCTGGGAAGATGGCCAGAGGGCCGTGCGCATGGTCCGCAGCGAGGCAAAGAAACGCGGTTTCGACCCCGAAAAGATAGGAGCGATAGGAATGTCTGCCGGAGGGCATCTCACCCTTCTGCTGGCCACCAGTTCGGAGACCCCGGCTTATGAGCCCATAGATAAACTGGATGCTGTGCCCTGCCACATCAACTGGGCGGTGGCCAACGCGCCGGCCTACGTCACTTCCGATTCAGACGAAAAAGGCATCCCTGCGCCCCGCGAGGGATATGGCAAAGACGTTACCATCAGCAAGGTTTTCAAGTTCGACGGCCACACCTGCCCCATCAGCCTTCACCACGGAGGCAAGGACCCCTACTCTCCCAACGGTTCCACGCTGGTTTACAGGGAGTTGCGCAAGCGTAAGGTTCCCGCCGAACTCCATCTCTATCCCAACAAGCCCCACGGGGCTTTCGGCTTCGAAAGAGCGGTGGAGTTCATGACCCAGATGGGCTATCTCGGCCCCCTGAAGCCCGAGGAGAAGATTATGGACCGCTACGCATCCGATGAAGACCGCGCAGGCTACAAGAAAGAAGCCATCTGGCCGGAAGGCAAGATGCCGGACCGCCAGGAGAACCAGTGCGAGCCCTACATCGAATGGCACTTCCCCCATCAGTTGCAGACCCATGCAATCCAGATAATCTATTCCGGAGGAAGCTATACCGGCAACAATCCGGACGATTTCGAGGTCGCGCCCATACGCAGATACCTCAATTCACTGGGAATCACCGTGGTAACGCTCAAATACCGCACTCCCCGTCCGGCTGCTCCCCTTGCGAAGCACACTACCGCCTGGCAGGACCTTCAGCGAGCAATCAGGGTGGTCCGCAGCGAGGCCCCTTCCCACGGGCTGGATCCCAAGCGGATAGGCATCATGGGCTCATCCGCCGGAGGCCATCTGACCCTGATGGGTGTGACATCCTCCCGCCACAAGAGCTACTATCCCATCGACAACATAGACAAACTCTCCTGCAAGGTTCAGTGGGGAATCGGCATCTATCCCGCTTACGCCCTTGAGGGCAACTCCGACTGGAGCAAGAACATGCCGGGAGGAAACGAGGATTCCGACGCTCTTGTGCCTGAGTTCACTTTCGACCTCGACACCGCGCCTATGCTTTTCATCCACGGTGATGCCGACTCCTGGCCTGCAATGAACTCCGTGAAAGTATGGGAAAAGATGCGCGCGATGGGCATCCAGAGCGAACTGCATACCCTTGCCCTCCGCCCTCACTGCTTCCAGCGCAGCGCCTCCCCCGGCACAGGCAGCTACACCTGGATGGAACGCATCGCGGAATACCTCCAGCCGTTCATCAAGGAATAAACCGTTTACAGCATCGGAGGTTCGTCAGGGTCCTCTTCGTCAAGGTGCCCGGACCAGAGGTATTTGCGGGTTTCGTTCACCACAATTCCGCTTAGGAGCAGCACCGCAACAAGGTTCGGAATGGCCATGAGCGCGTTTGCGATATCAGCCATGTTCCACACGAGGGAAAGGCTGACCACGGAACCGGCGAAAACCGCGATGATCCACATAATCCGGTAGATCTTCACAAGAAGATGAACTGTCTGTATCTTGCCGCCGGCAAGATACTCAATTGCGCGCTCACCATAGTACGACCAGCCCAAAATGGTTGAAAAAGCGAAGGTCACGATGCCCGCCGACAGTATTATCGGCCCGATTACCGGAAGCTTGGAGAATGCTGCATGAGTGAGAGCTGCGCCCTGCGTGCAGTCTATATCCGGGTGCGCCACCACGCTGCTTACCAGCACCAGGCCGGTCAGCGCACACACAACCACGGTATCCCAGAACGTGCCTGTAGATGAAACCAGCGCCTGACGGACAGGGTTGCGGGTTTTGGCCGCAGCGGCCACGATGGGTGCCGAACCAAGGCCGGATTCATTGGAAAAGAGGCCTCGGGCGATACCATAGCGGCAAGCCAGCAGCACGGTGGAACCCACGAATCCGCCTCCCGCCGCCTTGGCGGTGAAAGCGCCGGAAACGATCAGGCGCAGGGCCTCACCTAAGTAATTCCAGTGCATGCCCAGAAGAATGAGGCATCCCATTATGTATAAAGCGGCCATGATTGGCACGAGGGCTGAACAAACCTTGGCTATCCCTTTGACTCCAAAAACGATGACCAGCAGCACGAGGCCTGCCAGGATGCCTCCTATCCACCAGCGGGAGAAGCCGTAGCTCTGCCCAAGAAGCATAGAGATGGAATTGGCCTGAACGGTGTTGCCGATGCCAAAAGCGGCAAGAGCAGTGAATATCGCGAAGATAATCGCAAGCCATTTGGCGTGCAGCCCGCGCTCAAGTGCGAACATGGGTCCGCCGAGCATACGCCCATCCTTGGTCTTAACCCTGTATTTGACGGCCAGAAGGCCTTCGGAGTATTTTGTCGCGATGCCGAAAAAGCCTGTAATCCAGCACCATAGCACAGCACCCGGGCCACCCAGTGCCACAGCCGTGGCCACGCCTACGATATTACCTGTGCCCAGAGTGGCTGCCAGAGCGGTAGCCAGCGCGCCGAATTGTGAAACATCCCCACTGGAACCTTTATCTTTTGTAAATGACAGACGTAATGCCGTGCCTATCTTCAACTGCGGGAAGCGAAGACGGACAGTTAAAAACAAATGCGTACCCAGCAGGAGTATTATCATCGGCCATCCCCATACTGCAGATGATATTTTGTCAATTATTGAAGAGATGGCCATTTGCAAAGCTTAATTACAAGTGCAAATATATCAATTTTTGACAATCCTGACGAATTCGGGACCGGAATGCATCCCGGAATAACTAGCGCACCAGGAGTTCCGGTTTATCGCTCGCTATTATATCTACGCCCAGGCGTATGGCTTTGCGGTTGGCGGCAGTCCTGTCGCCGAGGCCCAAGGCAAGTGCCAACACCTTTATTCCACGTTTATGGCAACGTCGCACCGCTGAGCGGGTCATGCGATCGGCCCACATCACGGCTATGTCGGGATCGAACTCATCGATAACCTCATCTACCTTCGCAGGATCGTAAACATATGCCTGGAGGCTGCGGATTCCAGGGAACATTTCCCGAAAACGCCTGGTATCCTCTTCCGAAGAGAAGGTAAAGTATGTATGCTCAAGCATGCCGTAAGAATCAATCAGGTCAACCAGAGCGCGAAAATCTCCTGTCCTGTAATCTACAGTGAGCTCCAGTCCGGATGCTGCGGCCTTTTCGAGAAGGGCTGAGAACCTGGGGAGTTTCTCTCCCTCCCAATGGGGACCGAACCAACTCCCGGCATCCAGCTTGTCGAGATCTTCCGATTCCCATTCGCAGATAGGGCCCTTGCCGTTGGTGGTACGATTAAGCAGGGAGTCGTGCAGCAGGTAAAAGACACTGTCTTTGCTGAGCACGACGTCGCATTCCATAACATCGATTCCGTATTTAATGCAGGAGTCGGCCGATGCAAGGGTGTTTTCGGGGGCGATGAAATTTGCCCCGCGATGTCCGCTTATCTTGGGATAAGGATGCTGTTGGCAACTAAGGACCAGGGCACATGCAAAAAGGATTATGGGTAGGTGCTTCATATTATTTTGTGAGATATTCCACCATGGCAGCAAGCGCGTTGCCGCGATGGGAGATGGCGTTTTTAGCTTCTATTTATTTAATAGGAAGCATCAAAGTAATGTCCAGTCCTCTTCTAGACAACTCACGTGGTGCTCTTTTATACCTTTATAATCACTATACATAAACCACATCCTTATCCATTTCGTTCTTAAACTCTTGCGTCATTCCCGCACTGAGAGGGACTAAATCCACTTTTTTTCTGAACAACGATTCAAGCTCCGACCTTATAGCCGCATACTTATATAGCGATGGGCTATCAAGAGAAATACAGACATCCACGTCGCTATTATCAGTTTGTTCACCTCTGGCATAACTGCCGAATAGCCCCATTTTTACAATGCCAAGACGCTTCGCATTATAAAACTTGTAAAGCGCAAGCATATCAGATATTCCTGACACCCCCCGCCTGTTATCGATCACTTCGACACGGAGTTCATAACCGAGTGCAGCCAATACTCTTGATACTGTCTCAGGACTTCCAAGATAGCCATTCTCCATACGCGAAATCTGGGATTTATCCATGCCGCAAAGCAGGCCAAGCCCAGACTGCGTTATATGACGGGCCTTCCTGAGTTGCCTTATGTCTATACGATTCAGCATACTGTATTTCAATTACACAGCAAAGATATATAAAATTGCATATATATGCAACTTTAGCTTAGTATTTGCGAAGAATATGCGCATAGGATACTCTATTTAACTGCCAATATTACATAATATGGATCTTTGAAAAAATACCATTATTGATTATTTTTGCAAATACCAGGCGGTCGTGAAGTCGGCCGATAATGAAACCAGGAGCATTATATGTTATCCCATTCAGGGATACAGCTCCCTTCACAAATCTAGATATTGTAATAGGGCTCTTTTACAAGCCCGTAGCTTGGTTTGTCGCAAAACCATAGTGTTTAACAACTTTTATTATAGCATATGACTAAGATTACAACAATTGCGACTGAAAGACAGAACTCCATTGAAGACAGGATACTGACTATTCATAACGTCCAAGTGATATTGGACGAAGATATCGCTTCGCAGTATGGTGTTACAACGGGACGGTTAAACGAGCAGGTCAAACGAAACATTAACCGTTTCCCTCCTGATTTTATGTTTCAGCTTACAAAGGAGGAATTCAAAAACTTGAAATCGCAAAATGCGATAGCAAGTTGGGGTGGAAGAAGAAATCCACCTTATGCATTTACAGAGTTAGGAGTTTCTATGTTGAGCGGGATATTGTCTTCCGAACGGGCTATACAGGCCAATATCCGAATAATGCGAGCTTTTGTTTCCATGCGAAGATTCCTGGTTTCAAATGCTCAGGTGTTTCAACGTCTGGATAAGATTGAATATCACCTTATTGAATCGGACCGGAGAATTGAGGATATCTATTCAAAATTGGAAGAGAAGTCACTTGAACACAAACAAGGGATTTTCTATGATGGTCAGATATATGATTCTTATATATTCACTACCAACTTGATTCGATCCGCGACAGAACGAATTGTTTTAATCGATAATTACGTGGACGAGTCCGTATTAAGTATGTTGGATAAAAGGAACAACAATGTTGATGCAATCATCTATACAATGAGAATAACGAATCAATTCCAATTAGATATTTGCAAGCACGATGCTCAATATCCTCCTATCCGGGTCAAAGTTTTCACTAAAGCTCACGACCGATTTCTCATAATTGACGATAAAGTATATCATTTCGGCGCATCCTTAAAGGATCTCGGAAAGAAATGGTTTGCATTTTCTTTGATGGAGAGAATGAATCCGGATGAGTTGATATCCAAACTTTAGTATCATTTGATTACCAAAGCTTCGACCATCTTCGTGAGGGCGTTGCCGCGGTGGGAGATGACGTTCTTGGCGGATTCGTCGACTTCTGCGAGGGTGCGGTCGGGATAGGCGTCGGCAATGAACACGGGGTCGTAGCCGAATCCGCCGCAACCGGCAGGTTGCTCCGCAATTCGCCCTTCGCAGTTGCCTTTGAATGTCTTTATCCCCGTCGACGGCAGGGCTAAAGCCACGACGCAGACAAAGCGCGCTTTCCTATCTGTAACACCCTGCATGTTATGCAGCAACTTGTCGATATTAGAAGCGAAGTTGTGATCTTCGCCGGAGCCGTCGAGCGAAGCATAGCGGGCGGAATAAATGCCGGGGGCGCCGCCCAGGGCATCCACCACCAGCCCGCTGTCATCGGCAAAGCAGGGCTGGCCGGTAAGATTCCAGAGATTCTGCACCTTGATTATGGCATTCTCCTCGAAAGTGGAACCGATCTCCTCAACATCAACCTGCTCTTTCGTAAGGCCGATGTCGTAGGGAGATAAGACCTCGATGCCGTGGGGGGCGAGGATCTCGCGCGCTTCGCGGAGTTTTCCGGCGTTGCCGGTAGCGAAAATCAGTTTCATATCAATGGACTGTCAAGTGCCGTGCGGAGGGCGTCGTCGTAGCGGAGATCCACCTCGACGCCACCTTCCTGGAACCAGTAACGTATGGCTATCTCCCTCTCGATAAAGGGGATGATTTCATCTTTCTTCAGGCGCAGGAAGGTCTCCTTGTCCATCTCCAGAGCCTTTTCCATCGCATCCAGCTGCTCCTTCATGGAATCTGCCAGCTGGTCCTTTTCCAACTGCTTCTTCATTTGGTCGAAACTGGCTTTCGCAGAAGAACGGTAATCGAACTCCTTGCCTTTCGCAAACTCGACGAAGTTGTCGAAATCCTCGAAATGGAAATCCTTGGCCGCAGGGATGCTCTCATGGGTCTTGACAAACTCCATGGCATACTGCTCCACCACGCCATTCACCACCAGCGAGTACACCAGCCGGCTGTATTCCTTGCCTTCGATCTTCACATCCGGCGTGATGCCGCCACCGTCTTTAACGATGCGGCCGCGGGCGGTCTTGAACTCATGAGTGAGGGAATCCGGGATATGCCCCACACTGCCGTCCTCGTTGCGGTGCGAATAGTCGATGGCCTGCACGCAGCGGCCGGATGGGGTGTAGTACTTGGCCGTTGTAATCTTCAACTGGCCATTGTAGGGCAGCGGGCGTATGCTCTGAACCAGGCCCTTGCCGAAGGTGCGCGTGCCCATTATCGTGGCGCGGTCGAGATCCTGAAGGGCTCCGGATACGATTTCGGAGGCGGATGCGGAGCCGGAATCCACCATCACGATGACTGGAATCGTCAGGTCCACAGGCTCCAGAGTTGTCTTGAACTGCTGCTCGCCTATCAACGCATTTCCTTTTGAACTGACAACCAGCGATCCCTTCGGCACGAAGGCGGAAACTATGTTCACCGCCTCGTTCATCAGGCCGCCGCCGTTGCCGCGAAGGTCGATCACCAGCTTGTCCATACCCTGCTTCTTAAGCTCTTTCACACGGCCGCGGAAATCCGCTCCAAGCCCCTCGGTAAAGCCACCGATGCGGATGTATCCGGTCTTGGTGCCATCCAGAATAGCGGCGTATTCGATGTCCGGAATGTGGATGCGCTCGCGGGTGATGATTATGTCCTTTATCTCGCCGCTGCGCACCTTGTGCACATGGAAGGTGACCTGGGTGCCGGGCTTGCCTTTCATCTTGTCGGAGCTTTCGGCTGCAGTCAGGCCTATAGTAGTGGCTCCGTCGATGGCCAGGATTTCATCTCCGCACTGGAGTCCGCCCCTGGCTGCCGGGGAGTTCGCGTAGGGTTCGTTTATCATCACGGGAACATCCTTCGACGGCTTGTAGATGATCGCGCCTATGCCGCCGTAGGTCTTGCCTATCATCATCTCGAAGTTCTCGTTCTCCTCTTCCGGCACATAGATGGTGTATGGGTCGAGGGTCTCGAGCATGGCGTTGATGCCCGCCACCGTCATCTTGCTGACGGGGAGGGTATCCACATAACTGCGGTTGAGTTCCTGGAGGATGGCGGTGTTCACCTCTACCGCCTGGCCGAGCTTGAAAAGCTTAGACTGGGCGCCGGCGCTGAAGCAGGCCGACACGGCCAGGATGGCTATTATTATCTTCTTCATAATCGCGTGTTTCTACTGCATAATCCGTTCCACTTCTTCCCAGATGTAAACCTTGTCGCCGCGGCGGAGTTTCCCGGGGCTCTTGATGGAGCACTTGCTGCCCTTGGGGGCCTCGCCGACCGGCTCGAACTCCACTCGGATGTCCTCGGCCTTGAACTCCACCACGCCGGTGGTGCTGCCTATGGCCATGAGGTCTGCTCCCGCGGGGATGGGGACGCTCTCCACGGTGACTTCCGCTACGCCGATGCGGTCGAACCAGTTGGTAACCTTTCCGGCATAGACCTTTCGCCTGGTGGCCTGGGAGCCGTAAACATCGCTCCACTGCCCAAGGCGGGCGCCCTGATAGTATCCGTCCCAGAAGCCGCGGTTGAAGACTTCCGCCAGGCGCTCTTTCAGTTCCGCCGCCTTTTCGGGGGTATAGCTTCCGTCGCAGACCGCATCCGCAGCCTCGCGGTAGCATGCCGCCGTGCGTTTTACGTACTCGGCGCTACGGGCGCGGCCTTCTATCTTGAACACCTTGACCCCGGCGGCGATTATCTTGTCCATGAACTCGATGGTGCAGAGGTCCTTGGGCGACA
>JAEEGL013881460.1_pt1 | contig 26011 bp, 47 predicted proteins | sample 9134231 | NCBI WGS metagenome assembly JAEEGL01 (sample SAMN16246548, study PRJNA631951) | gut metagenome | biome: gut microbiome; feature: rumen; material: fiber-attached | host: Bos | place: Iran: Karaj | collected 2018-10 | reverse complement strand
TTTATTGTTATCATCTTTTATGAAGCTTTTATCTAAAGAAGATTCATCACCTACTAAGAGATGATATTGCCTTTCTGTAATAGTATAATATGTAGCTCAGTCTATTAGTATATCCACCATATCATCGTTTGGACGAATAACAAACTCTACCATCTCTGAGCAGACAGATAATGTTTTATATAACTCCTCTATAAAAGGCAAGTGAGAGTGTCTATCGTTATGTTTCTCAAAAGGGATTCTTTGTTCTATTTCTGTCATTGTTTTTCTTTTAAAGGAATTAAGATGTTATTAATGTAATCATTAATGAGCCATACAGCTTTAGATAAGTCTTGAATCTCTTTATCAATATCGCTCATTCATTCTTCCTTTTTCCTTCAAGCTCTAAGAATATACTTTACAGCTCATCATAAGTTAAATCACATATGTCTCACTATATCTATAACTTCCACTCAGGCTACATCCTTTAGCCATACATAATGAGATGGATACTCAACTCTATCATCTATCATTACTATTATTATTTAAATCATAAAATTTTTCTTCTTTCTTTTCTTGCTCTTTATTTAAAATATCAAACAAATCTCTTTGTTCCTTTGTTTGGTCATACCATTCATCATAACCCCATGGTTTCTCTTCTCATTGAAAAGAATTTATTTCATCTTTTAATAGTGTCATTTATATTTTAGTTAAAATGTAAATCTAATGCTCTAAATTAGCCAGCCAAAAAGCTTGCTCATCTGTTAGAACTTTCTCTATATCATCTATAGTTTTTTGCGAGTAATCTCTACCCTGCTTGAATTTGTCAGCCTTTAGTATATCTAGGCTATCTTGTAAATCATCTCTTTTGTCTTCTTCCATGTTTTTATAATTAGGTAAATAAAACTTAACTAGGACTCTAGCTATCTCTAGCATTCTTTCCTTGTTCTGTATCTCATTCTCACTTAACTCATTCAGCTCATTGTGTAGCTGTTGGATTTTTTCTTTGTCCATCTTTCTTTAATTCATTATAAATACATCATTTGCACTTCATTATATAGCTTGTATGCCTACAGATAAAGCATACTTCATTACTTGGTTTTTCCATTATTCTTCTGATTACTGCATAAATAAATCTATACATTTCTGTTTATCTATCTGTCTTAATTCTTTTACTTGCTCATACATTAGTCAAATTCTTTCTTCTAACATCTTTGTTTCTTGTTGAAAACCAATAGCTCAACACCATCATATAAATGCTATTGCAACTAATAATAATATCACACTGTCTTTACTCATATCTAATAGATTAAAATATAAAAGTCTAATTAGTCTGGTGCATATTCTAACGGCACACTCCAAGTTAAATCATCTACTTTTTTTCAATGCCACAGGAATGCCTCATCCAAGTCATATAGTCTTTTAATTGTTCTATATTCGTTTTCCCAATATTCATCCATACATTCTTCTTGTGGCTCTAATTTAAGAAGAATACAACCAATAGTAGCAACAACACTAAACACAAAGAAAACTATAACTAATATCCAAAGTATAAAGTTTTCTCCCTCTAACTGCTTTTTTGTTTTCATAGTTATAGTAATAAATGTAAAAGTCTGATTATCTATCAAAGCATGCACCACCAACAGTTTCTAAATCGTTTTACAATTTCTTGTTTTCTTCTTTTAGCTTTTTATTCTCTTGTATTCGGAATTTATTATAGTTGTTTAACTCTTTCATAGCCTCTTTTAGTTCTATATTCTCTGTTATAATATCTTCTACTGTTACTAAATCATTTTCCTTATCTACAAACCATTCATAGTAAGCCATCAACTTTTCTTCTCTACTCTTTAATCTATCATATTCAGATTTTTCTATTTCTATTTTCATCTACCTAAAGTAAAATATAAAAGTCTGATTTAATAATCCGTGTCTGTGCGATTATCTATTATTTCTTGATATGCTTTTCATATAAAATCATATCTATTTTTACTTCTTAGTCGCTCTATATTATCATAAACAATATAATTCAAATCTCAACATTCTTCTTTTAATAAATTCCATAATTTATCTAGCGAGATTTCATCAGCTTGATACAGAGCTAATAATGTCTTTATATAAAATTCATCTCTCATTTTTTTCTATAGGTAAATAATATAAAAGTCTGATTAGTGAAAGTATTTAAGTATAGTTTTTATTACCTCTTTAAGTTCTGTATGTTTATGTTGTGCCTCAAAAAGTTCTTCCCTAAGAGACTTTATTTCATCTTCAGCAATATCATATTTCCATTTTTGCACCCATTCTTTACATAACATATCGTTATTTTTAATTTCTTCTGTTGTGACAAAAGGTTTTTCTTCTTGTGCACAATTCATTTCAATAAGGTTTTTCATTCTATTTTAATTAAAATATAAAAGTCTGATTAGTCTAGCAGTTCATTTCTAACCAACACAAGACAGCAAGAACTAAGAACAAACAAATTTATTCAAGCTATCCATTGTCAATTAGCAGTTGCTAATAATCATATTATAATACAAGCAATAAGGTATATTATAATAGTATATGCTATAATCCTAACCTTAGGCTTTAGCTTTTTAATCTCTTTAATTGCTTTACTTGCTTTCCACATCTACCTTGATATTATCCAATAAAAATTGCTCAAGCTCATCTTCGTTTTTTAATGAGGTTTCTATTAGTCGGTATTGATAATCTTGTCAGAAATATTCAATATCTCATCTTCATTCTCAATCTGGATTTTTCGCTCGCATTCTAAAAGAAAATCAAATCAATAATTTTTCTTTCTCACAGAATTGCCATAGTCAACTATCAATACTAACAAGCTCTCTTAATGTTCTACTTTCTTCATTCATAAATCAGCCATCTAAATGTACCCATTTATAGTTCAGTCATTTACATTTATCGTAGCAATCTATATGGAGAGTTTTATCTCTATTAAAAGGCTTCCATCACATTCTCAATAAATCGTTCAATAATTTAGACAATAACTGTTCTAAGTCAGCTTTCTTTTCTTTCTTTTTCATAGGTATAAAGTAATTGAAATTAAAATTTTTTTATTAGAACTGGTGGCTTTGGTGCTTTCCCCAATCATCAAAGATAAAAATAAACATAGGCAAACCACACAAGAATAATAAAGTATAAGATACAAAATCCATATATAATTATTTTTTCAATATCGTCCATAATTACTTTAATATACTAAATAAAAGTTCTAATGGTTCATCAGATACTGTCATCAATAATTTCAAATGCGTACTTCTCACTAAATCTTTTTTAAGTGGATTATCATTTGGTGGAGTTATCTGCCATACACATTCCTTATTTACTTTATCAAATTTTTCTAAGTCTATTTTATCTTCTTGGAAAAGTCGATATCAAAATCAATCTAATTCTGCAGTTTTTTCATATAATCAAGTCTTTGCCTCTTTATATGCTACAATCTTTCATCTAGCATTTGTATAAAATGAAATAAATGGAAGTATATCTAATACTAATGAATCTCTTCTCCTGTAATAATCCATCATCTCATTATATAATGATTGTAATTTATATGCTTTCTCCATAAGTATAAAGTAAACTAACTAAAATATTTAATACCATCAATAATAAATCTAATTAAAACTCACAACATAGCACTCCATCATCAAATCACTCCACCATATACAAACATAGCATATAGTATTTCAGATTTTTCTTTTCTCTTTTCCATAGGTCTAAAGTAATAATATAAATCTAATTTTAGTCTAAAGTCTTTCAATCTTCTAATCATTGAACATAATATTTTGCTGCAACTTCAGCTATCTCTGCATTTTCTACTATATCTACAAGGCTATTGTCAACCATAATTTTATATCTTCAATCCCATTTTTGATATATATTTACATCATGTCAGTATATAAGCTGTGTTGAATATAATTCATCTGATAATAGTCCAGCTTTCTTTTCTTCCTTTTCCATTAGCTTATAATTAAGTAAATAAAACTATTCATAATCATCTTCTGGGTAGTACTGAAATCAGATACAACTTTCTAATCTATCATTTGATTGAGACTCATCTTTACTTAGATATTCTTTCTTTATAGATAGCCACCTTTCAAGAGCCTCCAAGATAAGAATAATTAAGTAGGTTATACATATCAAGACAAACACTATATAGACCATTACATATCATTATAACATTTAAAAAGCATAAGTTCTGTATGTATCTTGGTTATTTGCTGTTCTATTTTATCTCTACTCTCTTTATCATAAATATCTTTAGCCTTCCATTCAAGTTCTTCTATTAAGCTCTCATATTCTTTTATAAAGACACGAGCCACTTCTTCTGGATACTTTATCTTTATAAAGAAATAATCCTCAATTTCAATGGGTTTTTCTTCAATATATTTAGGAGTGGTTATTCAATATACTTTTCTTTTTTTAGGAGTCTTAGCTTTTTCTGCTTTAGCCTTTTCTCGTTCAGTTCAATTCGTAATAGCTATCTCTTTAGGGTATTTCCCATCCACAACTCTAGCTACAAATTGAGAAAATTTAATCTCTGGAGATTCTTGCTGGCAATACCAATCCCATAAATCTTTATGCTTTCACTTATATTGATATTTATTATATTTATATGGGATTGCTTTTTGTGGGATTATACGTTCTTCTAAAGGAAGTTCTGGATGTTGACATGTCTTTAGATAAAAAGTCTTAAATGCTACTTTATCACTTCATTCCCATGCCTCATAAACTTTTCTAAGTTCGCTTTTTTTACTCATTGATTTTAGATTAAATATAAAGTTGCCGTGGGTAGGAATCGAACCTACTTGGATAGCACTCATCCCACACCATAGTTATTCCTCCATTACTGAAGGAAAAAATAAATCACTACATTGAGTACGTTAATCACACGGCATAGATAGGGGCGTGCTGGCCCCAAGTCCGAGTGGGGGTAGGGGTATTTTCGAGAGTCCTGCTTAGAGAATATATAGCCTCAAAAACCTCTATACGAAATAAGCATTCCTTGAAGCTCCTCTTTTTCTCTTTATTACTCTAACAAAAGAATTTCAATTTCCATATTCACTTCAAGTTGTGAACCATTCTTCATCGAAAATAGGGGTGTTATCTAAAGCTATTATATTAACTTTACCCTTTCGTCCCATCATATCCATAAATCATTCTCAAGTTATAGTATAATATAAATGAGTATTAGGGTCATACATAAATTCTAATCAATTAGCAGAACACCAGCATTTAATTATATTTCCCCAATCCCAAGCAGGAATTAATTCATTTCTAAACTCATCATATCCATTACCATGGCTACAAGATAATACATCTTTACTAACTTCGTACTCTATATCATCTATCTGGAATAGAACACTATTTCATAAGTCAATCACATTAGAGTCAATCTTTTCTAGTCAATACAATCTAGGGATAAATCTCCAACTAAATTCATTTGATTTATCTATTCTATACTCAGCCATTTAGATTATTTTATTAAAGTAAATCTTCTCTTTCAGAAAGAATCTTCCAACGATAATCCCATTTTCATTCCCCATATTTCTCCATCTTTACCTTATATATCTTTCAGTATTTACACATTTCATCTTTCCCTATAGGATTTCCATTACGAGAATATCTATTTCATTCTTTATCTTCATAATAAGCCACTCCGTCATACCAATTAAAATCCTCCCAACCAGTGATATCCTTAGGCATTTTGTCATATATATTAGTCATCTTTTACTACGAAGATAATAAGTAAAATAATTCATACAATAATTTTTCACATTCTCCAAGAGTTTGTAGCATTCATTTTAATAAGATTAAAATATAAAAGAGGTGAAGGAGTAGAGCTACTAATCGAGCTCTAATTTATCTCACTGATATTTTTTAAGTAGAGCTTCCATATCTCCATTGAATTTATGAAGCTGATATCTAAAACTACCATAACTCGCCCCACATTCTTCTGCTAATTCTCTTTCTGATTTTCAATATTTTTTCTCTCGCTTTCATTTACCTTTTCTTTTATTGTTGGCTTGTTCTTTTTTAGTAGCCCATCTGCAATTATCTTTACAATAACTTTTATTATTATCTATTCTATCCAATGTAGTGTTATCTATTCAGTATAACTCTATATGTTCTTCATAAGACTCCCCCATATCTTCATAGAACTTTTCAAAGTTATTAAGTCGTTCATCACAGATAACTATTCACCTAGCCCCATAATTTTTAAAACTCTTACTCTTAGGATTATAACATCTCTTTTTCATACCTGCTCGAATCTTATAAATTCTTGTCATCGATAGCCCGTGGGTTTTCCTTAAATTACCCACACTATCCTTTTGTAGGCATCAACAACTTTTAGTAGTTCATTTCTGCAAAGAAAAATAATGTATGAATTTCTTTGTTCAGCAAGAACAGATACACTCATAATATGGGTAAGTTCCCCTACCAATTTTCCTCCGCTCAACTTTTCAAGTTGTTGTAAGTCTTCAAAAGACACTTCATTTTTTTATTTCTTTTTCAAGAGCCATTATAATATTTTATATAAAGAGATATTACCAGTGATATTAAACTAATCTAAGTTTAATTTTTTAATCGCACTTTCGTAGTTCTTAGCCCAGTGCTTACATTCTGACATACAATAGGTTCAAACCCACGCATTTCAGGATGTCCTTTTTTCCCAATTATTTTTCTTGTATAAAGAGACCCAGACTTGAATACTCTCTTCAACACTCGAGAACTTTCTCTTTTTTCATTGATACATAAGTCCCCATCAGTTATTCGTAGGGCTCATTCACCTTGTAAAGAGAGTACTCTCTGCATTAGCAACTCAAACTGCACTCTTTAAACATTGAATATAATTATCAGGTACCTGTGTCGTACACTCTTCTACTATTGCAGAACTGATATTATAATCCCCAACTAAATCATTCACTTTTTCTTTAAGATAATTCTTCGTCATATCAAATGTGTAGATAATAGTTTCTTCAGCTACTTCATTAGAATTTTCTACCTCATCTGATAATTTTTCTGTTTCTCAATGTCCTGCTGGTACTCATAATATGAATACTACTCATACCACTAATGCGACAATGAGGAGTTTTAGTTTTCTCATATAATTCATTACTAAGTAAAAGGCTCCTTCACCTCAGTATGTTAATCACTTAACACCTATTATAGCTTTCTTTCTTAGCCATCTTCTTTATCATAATATAAAACACTCGTATCGATATTCTGTTCTACTAAATTATCCTCACTACGCAAGGACGGGCTCGAGTCAATCATCTCCCTTATCTCCTCAGGAGATAGGAGTCTTTCACTCTCGATTGGAATTTCGTAGATTTTTTTCTCAATTACTCTCATCACTCGTTTGTGTGTCGCCTTCATCTGAATGATAATTATAATATAAATTTTCCATAAGAATAGCATAAACTAATCAATGTGTAGTTGATGTCATAGAGATACCCCCACAAGGTACATATCCTCTTTTTCAGAGTTTATTGATTTGGTTTTCTATTTCAATAGAAGTCCCACTAAGGAGCTTGTACTGCCCACCATTAAGGTCATCTTTTGTAAATTCTAAAGGCTTTCCTGTGGAGATACTCTCCTGAATCATTTCATCTAATGTCATAATGTTTTTATTGTAATTATATAAAATATGTATTATTCCTTGTTTGAGCTCAATCGCATAGTCTAGCTAAATCTATTTCTATATCTTTAGCTTGTACTAAATCAGCAAAATCCTCTAAAGATATTTTATGTTCTAATAATAGTTTAACATAAATAGCTCTAATAGTAGATTCATGTCTCAGTCATAAAGTAGTAAAGAGATAATGCTTATAGTTATTAGCTGATGAGTGTCATCTCCATTGAGATAATTTCTCATTAATATATTCTTCTCTAGTCTGAGGTCTATAATAAATCAATCTAATACTACTTGTATAAGTAGGAGACATCTCTGTTCTAAATCATAATCTTCTAAATTCTGATACCCTTTGAGAAGCTCTAACTAAAGTATGAGCTATATCCCCCTCATTAATTTCCTCAACATTTCTAATCATAGGAGGAGATTCGAGAGAATCATACTCTGCTCAGAAATCTGGAGCAGTTCAATCCCCTAAGATAATTCTTTTAAGTTCATTTTCATCATAAGTTCCCTGCATTTCCACAATCATAATAAAGATTAAAAAGTACGATGGTCTTTTCTCCCCATAAGTAGTAGCCACTTTCTCATTTAGTGCAGGCTTTTTATATCATAGTAGCAAAGGACAGTGCTTTTTATATCATAACAGTTTTGCTACTAAGCGTACTAATATATGGAAAATTAATAATAGATAGTTTAAGGACATAACTATTATAGGTCCAGTACATAGTAATTCATTCACTCTTGCTTTACAAAAACTCATCAGAATACAACCTCCTTTTGTGAATATCCCACCCTCCAGAATCATCGTCTCCAGATTCTTTCACAGAAGTAGCAATTTCTAAATTTTCAATCGGAGAATTTTACTCTAACTCTTTCTCAACGTTCCATTTCATATACTGTCTTCCTAATCTCAGCCATTATACTCAGTTAAATATCCTATAAAGTAGTAAGATAAAATAACATACCACCACTAGACCCACGTACTCTAACAATATTAAGAATTTTGACATTCATTTCAAGTTTAAGTATGAATACCATATTGATACAATCACCAAACTTCATACCATAATTAAACTCCATACAATATCACTTACCATAATATATAATAATAAAATATAAAACTATTTTACATTTGCTCTAGGACAAGTCTCTTGAAAATATGCTCTTAAACTACTTGTAGCACATGCTGTTGTTTCACAACTATTATATAACTCTATAACATGTGAACTATCTATATTGCATGTATAATATCTTTCATCTTCTTTCTTCTCATCTTCCATTTGTTTTTTGAAAGCTTTCAATTTACTTCTAGGATTATCGTAATAACAATTCATATTGCTTGTGTCTAATGGTCAATTAAATTGGAGTGTAGTTCAACACAAAGGGGTTTCTTCATCTACCATATCTTCATATGGGGTACATATAGTATCTAGCTGATGATATCAACTAAGATATATATAATCTCAATCCTTATACCTTATCTCTCCCCAATATGTATCTCATATATATCTTTCTTCACAGGTTATTTCTTCTGAGAGTTCTTGAACTTGCCCTACTTTATAAAGGACAAAGATATAAGCTCATACTATTACTGCTCAAGACACAATTATAGAATATTGCCGTCGTTTCATCTTTAATTTATTAGAAAGATAAATTAGTTATTGATACTATTTTTATAGTATCACGAATAAACCCATAAGGCTCATCGTATATCTGACTGAAATACTCCCAAGAGATTTCCTTTAATATATCTACAAAGTTTATACAATGTATATCTATATTTATAATTGTTCTTGTTAGCTGTGCAGAACTATCTCAATCATCAATTCGTTCTACTAGAACTTTTCCACCTCTAGTTCCAAGAGGACCGTATTGTTCCTTTAATCTATCTTGAATAAAATCAATAGGGCAATACTTATGTATATATTTATCTAACTGTTCAGAAGTATTCCACAATACTCTTTCTCATTTTCATTCTCTATAATCATATACAATATCTTTTAGTCAATGTTCATTCGCCCAAGCTAATGCTTTATCATATTGGCTTTTACTCTTGTAGTATGTCTTATCTATTGCTGCCATTATGCACTAATAATTAAAATAAAATCCTCTTAGTTTTTCTTCACTCTTTCTTCATCTCTAAATCTGAAATTCTAAATTTAAGTTGTTCTCTTTTGAAATTTACAAACCAATTCCATAAATAATTTAAGTCTTCTAATCATTTTTCTATGGTATCGTATTCAAAATATGAATGGTAGTTATCCTTATAGTAATGGTGCCTTGTATTATCTATTACATTATGGGGGTGGTTAATAAATTTTTCTCATCTAGTGAGTCGCCCCCTTAATTCCTCATGGTTATAAAGGTCATAAAATATAAACTCATGGATAGGTTTATAATATTTTTTATCCCATTTACTAAGTTCACGAGAGAAGATTGTTTTATCTGGAATATCTTCTCCACAACGGAGGATTGTGTGTTCCATTTCAAATCAATAAACATTTCAATTTATCTGGACCACAGGCTCTATTACTCAATTATTTAATTCTCTGAATCAAAATTTAACTATATATTCTATACCTCTATATAGGTTTAATTCATCTTCAGCCTCTAAGATTTTATCTTTTTCCCATTCTTCTTTCTCCGCCTCTATTTCTTTTTCTTTTCCCCTATGGAACAACTTATCTATTCGTTTCATCTTTAGTTATATAATCAATGTAAAACATCTTCAGCTTTTTCTTCATCAGATTTTTCTTCTTTCTTATCTTCTTTCTTTTCTTTCTTCTCTTTATCCCCTGTAAAGTATTCATCTTCATCTATACAAGAATCCCAATCTGTCTGATAATCAAAGTCATCTGCCCATACATATTTTCATTGTGATTTACTATATACTTTCCATTTTCAATTCTCTAATAAAACACTCACATCTGACCTAAGTCCCATCTCAGTCCTTAAGCTCATTGAAGTAGGATATCTCACTGAATTAAAGAAGAAGTCAGAATCTACTCTATCATCTTCCATTAATTCATCATCATCGTCATAATCATATCAGAAGAATCTATTATTTTTTTGGAGATTTTTATTATAATCTCATCGGCCATTATATTTAGGAGCAGAATACTTTACAGTGTGTTCTTCTAATTGAGATTCTAAATCTCCACTCCACTTATACCAATCCACATATTCTTTCATTCACTCCATTATTTCTTTCTTCTCTTTCATCTTTTCTTCTGCCTCCTCTTTTGCCTCATTGCTACAAGTTTTCAAGATTGATTCCACTTGTGGGTTGGGCATTTTTCTAACTACTACTTCATCATAGTTCTCTTTAAGCTCCTTAGAGATATCAACTCATAAATAATCTAGCACTCTTGTGTAATCTGGCTTAGTATAAAGCCCATTAATTTCTTCTTGTCTTTCTTTTACCTTGCTTTCAAATATATCTTCTTTAAGTTTATTATATTCCTCTATATACTTATGATAATTCTCATCAAGATATCATTCTTCATAGTACATATCACAATCTATCTCAATAGGATATGGCTTATAGAAATTAAGACATCATTTATAATCCACTTCGATACTATCTCCACTTCATTTATATGCTGTTACGACAGCAAATGCCATGAATCTTCAATCATTCAAATCTTTTCTAGCATTGTCATCTGTCCCTGACCAGAAAACTCCCATTCAATGGTGGCTATGCAACACACAATTCCATAATCACATATCTTCTCATCTTTCCTGAAGTTCTTTTACCGCCCACTCCATTCATTTATCAGTAGCCGTTACAGCTCAGCTTGAAGTGGTTTGTTCTGGGTGTATCATATCTGTTAAGATAAAATCTCATGGTCATCTTTTCTCTACCTTACATAAAGCCAGCCATTCATCTTTAGGATATTTCCTATGGAGGTCTTTAATGTGTTTATGACACCATTCAGAGATTGTCAAGTGAGGTTGTTCCTCTAACTTGATATTATTCAACCCCAATTTCTGATTGATTTGTTCATAAATTGAAGGTCATTTTGCCACAGTTGTGGTCTTTTTCTTTCAACTACTTCTCATTTGTTATGATAATAAATATAAAACATTAAATAAATAATGCGATATAGTCTTCTAACCATTCCTCTAAAAAGTTTCGTACCGTGCCTCTCTCAGTACAAATCCTATAATAATTAAAATGGCTAACTTCTATTATTTCATAAACCTTTCAACACATAGGAGTCATATTAGGATTCCACCCTGGTCATTTATTAATCATCATCAGCCCCTTTATTGTATCAAATGGCTTAATCTTTACCACATCTCAGACTTTATATTTCATGTTTTTCCTCTAAATAAATAAAGCTGTAGGTTGATTAGCATATCCTACAATATGTTTATCTCTTACATATCGACTATCCCCTCTAAAGTCCTCTATAATATAAGTATTATCTGACGATGAAAACCCTATTATTTTTACTATAGGATTTTGAGCAAAATGCTTTACCATAGTGGGACCGTACACATCTCCAGTAGGATATACTTGTACCATATCTCATACCTTATAATTCATGACTATACATTAAATAAATAAAGCCATAGTAGGACATAGTATTTCATCTGCATAAACAAAAAAAGCTCCATAATTATCAATATAAACATCGCAATCCCCATTTGCCCTAATACTAACTATCCTTACACTATTATCTCTCATTAGTATTTCTTTAATTCTTTGAGGATATGGTGTATGATTTGTTGTTATAGAAAGCTTTACTATATCTCATACTTTATAGTTCATAGTTTTTCTCTAAATAAATAAAGCCATAATACATCTAGGTCTTATCCAATCTTCATTTACATATCGTCAATCTCAATGGCAATCTCTAACTCTATATTGATAGTAATAGATTCTATCTCATCATAGTGGTTGATAATCATGTATCTCATCATAAATAATTTCTACCTTAGGATTTTTACTAAATATCTCTATCATATTAAGAACATATCAAGGTCAATGAGAGGTATCACAATCTTCAGGGGGGAGAATTTCTACGATATCTCATTCTTTATATAATGGTTCATTCATCTCTATTTTATTTAGATAAATAAAACAGGTCATCTATTATTAGCTATCCATTCTTCTCTAATAGTTCGATGGGTTCATCTCCAATCTTCTATATAATATGCTAATCAATATGACCTATCTACACTTCAAGCAATCTGCACTATAGGATTTATCTTAAATGTCTCTATCATTCCCCTCGTATATACAGGAGAGTCTAAAATTTCTCTCTCTGGCACTCGCATTCTTACCATATCTCATTTTGCATATTTCATAATAGATATATCTAAACAAATAAAGCTGCCCCTTCATCTATAATCCACTCAGGGATAACAGTCCATGTTTGTCAATCTGAAAATCTACCTCTCATAAATGTAATTCCAGAATGATTACCCTCTCCTATAATATCTACATATGGATTATTTTTAATTGCCTCTATCATCTCATTATTAAAACCAATTGACAGTCCATGATAAAGATAGTCTGTGTATTTAATAGGACAAATTAACCTTACTTTTTTTCAGATATATTTTTCAAACATTTTATTCTGAGAATGCATGTAAAGTTCTATTCTGTCAATCTAAAGCATAAGTATATTTAATAGGCAAAATCTTATCTGCTCCCTCTCATCACTGGCATATCTTTATATAGTCTGTGATAAGAAGTCCTACAAGGTATGCCATACCTAAAGCATTATAACATATAGCTTTTTCTGTACACCTTGTACCTGCTGCCTCCTCATCTGCTTTCTCATCTCGTTCTTTTTCTATCCAGCTATCTCTCTGAAATCCATATAGAGTATTCACTACAACAGATTTCTTTACCATTCTGGTGTCAAGGATAAAGGTATTATCATCACAGGTCTCTACTACTTCCTTTCTAACCTTAAGACTATCTAATGCTAGTACCAAAATCTTACAATCCTTGAAGTCATCTGGGTTATATTTCCCATTAATAATCTCAATATCCTCATCACACATTGCTTTTATATTTTCCTTTAGTTGTTCTACCTTAGGCTTTCATAAATCCTTTAGTCAATAGAACTGACTACTTGTATTCACAGTATCTACATTATCAAAATCACATACTTTAATTTTGATTCACATTTTTGCTAGACAATAAGCACTATTACTACCTATTCCTCCAGCTCAAATGATTCCTACTTTAATATCTTTACATAAGTCTGGATTGAACATATCCAATCCTCTTGAAAAATCTCTCTCCATTTGTAATTAATTAAAAATCTAAAACAACACAATGACTTTTCATTGTTTTATCACGTCGATATATATTTTTTTCTCAGTGCTTTACGTGTTCTAAGCTCACATCAGTAATTCCCCAATAATCAGCATAATATTCTTCACTATCTCTGAATACAACTTTCTTATCCATAGGAAACTTCTTTAATCTTTCTATAAGTTCGCCAACTGTCAATCCTATTTCTGGATTATTGCTCTGTCATTTTCTCATAATAAGAATTGGTTATGATATAAATTAATCATCATCTTCTTCTTCGTCATAATCTTCATCATCATAGTCATAATCATCATCAAAATATTCTCAATGACTAAATCCACTTGTCTGTTTTACTTCCTTTTTAAGAGTTCAGCTTTCTCTATACCCCTTTATATCTTCATCTGAATATCATAATCATCTCAATAAATGATATTGATTATCTTTATTAATAGCTCCTAAAAGCATTTTCAAAAAGCTCTCATCTTTACATTTCTCCACAAACTCTGGATAATGATATGTGAATCGATTCACATCATAGAAAGCTACTGACTTAAATATTTCTTCAAATGGTACTTCCTTTATATCCAAAAGGTCATTAAATGATAATCCTTTATCTCTGATATGTCTTATCAAGCACCTTGATGGGTCTCTATCTCAATGACCACAATCATTACTTGTAAATGAATTTCAGAATTGTGCCATTGCTATCACTAATCAATGGATATCTTTATCCTTAAAACACTGGTCTTTAATCCTTGTAAGTTCTCATCATAGACAAGGTGAACCTCCCAAGTTATGTGGGTGTTCTCATTGTAAAGAGATACATCTATCCTTAAAATTAATTATAATTTTGAATGGTGGTAATACCATAGGATAATAATGTTTAGAGTTATCAGTTCCCATTCTATAAGGGAAATCTAATGTAATTTTTCAATCTCTAAATCCACAATATTTCACAGTTCATAATGAAGATAAATCAGATTTTATCCTTTCTATTAATTCACTTGATTGTTCTAATGTTTTAGTTCACAACTGTGTATAAGAAATCAAATCAGCCATAATCTTTTTCTCCAATTCCATTTTATTATAGTCCTGATTCTTTTGATTATACATTTTATAAGCCTCTAATTCATCTGTAGATAACACATTATTTCGTGGGAAATAGATTGTAGTTCAATCAACTGACATACTAGGCAATTCGATATTACCATATTTAGTACATACCTTTACCTTATAAGGTCTAATCTGAATCTCCCCAAATAAGACATAATCTCATCTCTTAATATAAGCAGACTTATTAGCATAGAGCTTATTAAAGACTTCTGTCATTAAATCTTTTACTATTGTTCAATCCTTTAAGAAAAATTCCTTTCAATCATCATCTTTTAATACTTGAAATCCTTTTCCTTTAAGAAATCTATTCACTCCTCACTTATAATCATTCAATTTCAAGAAGATTTTTAATACTTCCATTTCATCTTTAATTGCCTCTGCCTCCTCATTGACTTCAAAATCAATGACATCTTTAGGCTCGATAGGTTTTAATGCATCAAGCTCTGTCTTGAGTTCAACCTTTTCAACCGTAGCCTCAGTTGAGTCTTTTCTTCTCATTTTACTTTTTTATGATATAAAGAGCCACTACAAACTGGCTATTACTATAGAGAATATCGTAGAGGTGCTATTATTACGGCTCCAGCTACTCCCTATTTGATATTCTCCATAGGGTATAGATAATTTATATGTGGTATTCGGCTATTGCCTCATCTTCGATTAATTACCCTTGAGTAATTTTCTTAGTAGGCATAACTAATACGTCTCCGTCATCAAGGATATCATCTTCATTTACAACTTCTCCATTACAGCGAAGTTCAATTCATTCATCTAATCCTGCCTTTTCAATAAGGTCAGCTACTGTAGAATCTTCTGGAAGTTCTACGAATTGAGTTGATTCTCCAAATTTCTGAAGTTCAACTTTAATAGTGTTAGCGTCTGTTCTTCTCATTTTAATAATTGGTTAAGAATAAAATAGTGAAAAGAAATACTCCTACCGTACTAGAAGTTCTACCCATAGGGTATAGATAGACTAGACGAGGTAAATAGAGAGAAACCCTTATCTAGTCTGTCTATACCCCATAAGATTTCTCCTATGGTGTATAGCCAATCAAATTATTTGGAAAGATTATTCCACAATCTAATCCCAATGACTAAGAGCAGTTTAATGACATGCTCAGGTCAGCTACCTAGTAGTTTAAGAATTTGATTTTCATTTTCAAGAGATTTTTATATAAATAAAATTGGTCAGATAGGAATTAGTCTAACTCTACCTGTATTACGATTACTATAAAACTCTCTCGTACGTCGTCCAGTAGAGAATAACTCTATTCAATAGATTTGATTCTCTTTATCTCATCGTGAGGTAGAAGTCCAATAATAATTACTATGAGTAAGCTCATATTTTTCTCTTATCTCTTTCATCTTCTCCTTTCTAGTATCATAGTCATGAATTTCATTTACGCCCTCAAAAATTTCTTTCCATTCATCTAATGTTGGAAGACGATATCAAGAGGGGATATCAAATCTATCAAGCTCCCTACTCACTCCTTGAAAATCTTCTAATGGGATATTCATCTCTTATTCCTTAGAAGATAAACGAGGTCATCTCTTTTTTCCTTTAGGTCGTCATCTCTTTCCCTTAGGTTTAGGGAGTAGAGATTTTGCGAATTCAGATACTCCTGTAGGTATTTCACTTTCTTTTAGTAGCTTTTTCTTACGAGTTTTCTTAGGTAGTACCGTACTCGAAGTAGAATACTCCTCTAATTTACTTCTCCTGTGGATAATTGTTCTATCGATGATATTATCTTCTCCCATTTCAATTTTGCCAACGGTAGTACCTGGCTTTTCAAGGGATAAAGAAATTTCACTGTCTCCTAATGTGATTTTTACGTCTTCACTTGACTTGATTTTTAAGTTATACATTCTCTATTATTGTAAAGAAATAAAATCTTATCATAATGATAATAAATCGATAGGGTCTGGACACTCTATCTCTCAAAGATGAATAAGCTGATGACAACTATAACAGCACCATACAATCTTATTCCAAATATTATTATCTGGGTGATGAGCTACTACTCTTGCCAGTTCTCAGCATATCGGACAAAAATCCGGTCTTAAGCCCTTTTCTTCTATAAAACCATAAGTTTGTTTATGCAGTTTATCATAATCCATTTTATCATATCTCGCCTTTTGTTTCTTAGCAATAACCTCCTTATTTTTTCTACGATATTCTTTTATACTTCAATCTTTTGCTTTTATATAATATGAGTGTGTTTTATCTTTATTTTTCCTTTTCCATTCTTTTAAGTATTTCGTTAAACGTTCTTTATTTTTCTCTCTATATTCTTTATATTTTTCCTTTATCTCATCTTGTTTATTATATTCTCTATTGTTTTTATTCCTACACACCTTGCATTTATTACAAAATCATCAAACTCATAGTCATTTATGCCAAAATTCAGAAGTTAATTCTTTAACTTCTCAACATTGCTTACATTTTTTATATTGTACTCAATCCATTTATTATTGATAGATAGTAAAAACCCTTCTAACATTAAACCTCTCTGCGTCGATTGGTCAAACTTCTGGCCCATAAATTACATTAAGTGCATTCAACATATTCCTTTCCCAGTTCCCATCACTAGAAGCGTAAATATATCATTTATCTTCTCGCCATTTACAACTTCCCGCTTTACTAAGACAACCTAATGTTTGTATTCACCCTAGATATGAATTATTCAGTGTCTTTGCGGCCTCAATTAATCATTCTCTAAAGCTATCATAACAAACTCTAGTTCATCTATCATTATTATTATTATTTGCTGGATTATTGCAAGAGGAAGTTCAATATCAAGTACTTCCTCAACTCGTTTCTGCTATAACAATTGATAGTAAAACTCATTCTCTAATATTATATTCATTCTCAATCTCTCGAAACATTCAGGCGTCTAATCAATATGCTTGACATAATTCCTTAAAGCGTTGATGACTATCAGTTCATTTGACTTCAGGCATTTCCTGTGAAGTTCAATCAGCATTTAATTTTCAAGGATACCGTCCTCATTCTCAATAATTGATAGCTTGTTCAGTAGCTTTTCTCTGAGCGACAGCTCGTTCAACTCGTTCAAGTTCATAATCACATCATCAATTTATTCAGATTAAATGCATAAATCATAACTCATCTTGAATTCATCAAATTATATTTCTAAGTTCTTGTTTAATTTCAGCCTCACAAAAAACATTATTAGATTTTATTTCAAACGGAAACTCACTTTCAATAGTTCAATCGCCATCATTTGTCTCAGCTTTTGCTCCATTCTCTATAGAGGATAAAGCTCCTATTGTAAAAAGAGATAAAGCCACTACACAACCTATAACTGTGCGAAGTCCTTTATCCTTATAAGTTTTTAAGCTGTTCAGCTTTTGTTCATTTAATTTGAATTTCTCCATTTGTTTTTGTTAATGATAAAAATTCTCCTAAAGCGGAGAGATTGTATTTGATAGCATAAGCCACACACAATTTGAAATATATATCTCTAAGGCGACTATCCACCTGGAGTTTATCCATAATGGATAAGCACCTAGAGATTTTTTCTATCTCAATATCTTCTCTAATCATCTCGTCTAAAGATTAAAGCTGTAGGATTAAATACCCATTTACGACCATGACCATAGCCTACTGCATAATCCTCACAATGGATTGTATCCGTAGGTGTGTGGTAGATTTCCCAATCTCTAAAGTCATAATCTAAAAATAATCTTAGATAAGCTCTTATATCATGAGCTGTAGTACGACTTCGTCGTCCTCCATTCTTCACTTGATATGTATTTGTAGCTTTTTCAAAAGCTATAATTGGAGTATTCCATAGCCGGATTTTCCAATCCCCATCAGAATTAATTTCCACTTGGGTGTTATTCGCAAATGTGCGCTCGTGATATTGTCAAGAATCCATTCGCTTTTGTACAAAATCAAAAGCCTCTTGACATTTTCTTGTAATAGTTGCTGACATGTTCTCTATTTGTTATGATATAAAAAATTATCATTCAATATATAAAACAAACTCTACTCAATCCTTAAAATTCATTCATTCCCAATGCTCCTTTAATTTCTCATAGGATTCAGAGTCATTTTCTTTAAGCTCCATAATATCATGAAGTAATCTCCCATAAGAGCCTTGACTCCTTGCGAGCTGTTTTATAAGCTCTAAGATTTTATCGAAACTCATCTCTATTTTTGTGTGATTAATGTAAAGATATCCCATAAATCATTCTCAGGGATTGGTCTATAAAGCCACTTGCTACCGTATCTATATCATTTATCTTCATACATATCCCACTTCATCAAAAAATTTTTTACTTCCTCATATTGATGAGACTTTAATTCTCAGCTTTTAATTCCCATTTCGATGAATTCCTCTTGTCTCATAGTTCCTGCGTGGCTATCATTCAGATGATAGTTCTTCCAGAGATAATATACTTTATCCCAGACAAAATCTCATTTGAGATAATCATTCATAAGGTCTAAACATTGTCCTCATCATCATCGATAATCCCCACAAGCTGTGAATACAATCTGTCCATTGTCCTTTTTTTTGAGCGAAATATCCACATAGTAATAATGATTTCAACTCTTATCTTCAATCACTCGACATAATTTGCGAGATAATTTCTCTTGTTTGTAGAAATTAGGAGATTCAATTTTTGTCTCCTCATTTGTTTTTCTCATTTCTCTATTTGGTTAATTGATAAAACTATAAATTAAAGGTATCCCTTATCACAACTCCCATTTCTTCCATTCATCTTAAAAATCCATAAGTGAATGATTTTAATTCTTTTAAGCTAGCTCCACTCATTGAAACTATCTTTTTTCATTCTATAGATATTTCAAGCTGATAATCTTCATAAGTTATTTCAGAGATAAAAGCCTGGATAGTTTGATTATTCACAAACTCTGTGAGCTGATACTCCTTATCCACAACTATAAAATCCTCATATCCCATTCCTATGAATTTTTAATGGATAAAACTAAAGCCCATATCTCAAATACAAGCCCCATTATAAAGCTGAAAATTGATATCCATACAAAAGGATAACAAAAAATCCCAATCACTCAAAAGATGATTGAGATTACTAAAAAGATATATCCCATTACACCTATATTTTCTGCCATCTCTATTTGTTAGAAAATAAATTTACTCAAATTTCTGACTTACGGATTCTGTCTCTACTAGAACAGACTCCTGATTCAAAATTGTTTTTACCTGATTCACAAATTCTGCATGGTCAAGCTCTGTGGTGGTAGTACAGATGAGAGTATTCTCAATTACTACCTCACCATTTTCATGAGTATAAAACCCTTTTCACGAGTAGATAGTTCCCCCTCAGAAGAATTTCCCTACAAGCTCCATTACAATCTTGTAAGCCTCTACGTCTGTGAATTTCTGGACTTTTGTATCCTTATCAGAAAGCCCAATGTAGAATGTCTTTTTCTTTCCCATCTTCTCTATTTGGTTAATAGATAAAATTTGGACAATATAAAATCCATACTGTCTAAATTTTACCCATTAAGGGTAGCGCCTGGCGTTGCGGCGGGCGGTATTCCACACAGAGTAAAGTTCCCCTTACGTCTAAAATTGTGCGTAGTGCCTACATTAAGCCCTTCCGTGCGTCTATTACTTTTCAACGCTTTTTATGGTTGAGGATTGATAGAGTATAATCCCTGTCCCAAAGGTGAATTACTAAAAGTAAGTAAATTCCTTAGATGATGAAAAACCCGCCTTGACTACACCGGATAAAGCCTATCACCGTCTCAATGTTCTTCAAAATGAGCGTCCCGGTTCGCTGTACCAGAATTTCAAAATCTATCCATAAGTACCCCTTTTGATAGCGGACGTGTAAAGTCCGACCTCCTTACTTGTAAAAGAACTACTAAAAGCCCTCTATCCAACCCTGCAAGATTGAAAAACTTTTAGAGAATACCCCAAAATCTAAAAACCAGATATTCTAAAATTGCGATTTTCTGCACCGTTTTGCGATAATACACCAGATACTGTCCTCTGTTCTCCAGGCATAGGAAAAATATTGCAGTAAATTCCCTATTTTTCTATGTCCCTTTTGCTACGCAACCATTGCTGCGCCTGTCTGTCAAGCCTGCTTTTACCTGCTCGACTGTCTGTATTATAATCATCTGATTTTTAAAGTCAAGAGATTTTTTTGATTTTGAATTTTACTAGGTACAACCTTTAGATTGTATCTTTTTTGTGCCTGCATTCATAGATTTAGAATATCCTTAGATATACAAACATTAGTATAATCAAATAAATTTTGACTTGCTATCAGATAGATTAAAGACCGACCGCCTTGCAGATAGTTTTACCTGCTGACAGTGGGAAGTATAATCAGAACGAATAAAAAATCAAGCCTTTTTTTAACGAAATTTCTCAAAAATGGAGATATCGTAGGTAGTACCTAGATACATATATCACAAATTTAGAAAATGTCAAGAGCTACGGAAGGGCGATCTTCGCGCATGTGCGTGCGATACGTGTGCGCGTGTAATGCGTGTGCGTGCCTGTATATGCGGAATTAATAGAGCGATAGAATAGCTGTGATATAGCACCTGCAGCGGCTACGTGCTGAGCTGCATGTACGCGTGCGTGTGTGCGTGTACGTGTGCGTATGTGCGCGCGAATGTGTAGCACCTGAGCAAGTGAGGTGATACCTTTACAGGTTGAGATTTTGACACGAATCCCCAAGAGAGCAGGTCTGGATAGGGATACACTCACTCACATAGACAGGAATGGACGCTGTCAGGAATATTTCTTGCAGGAAGTCAAGCAGGAAAACACGGGGGCGCGATGGGTCGGGGGGTCTAGGCTATTGGTATTCGTTAGGGGGTACTCTTGATGTGGGGATAACTCCAAAAAGTGAAGCTCCTGATGTGGGGATAACCCCTAAAAGTGAAGCTCCTGATGTGGGGATAACTCCAAAAAGTGAAGCTCCTGATGTGGGGATAACTCCTAAAAGTGAAACTTCCTAGGGGGAATAATCCTAGAAGGAACAACTCTTAACGGCCCTTGAGAAGGGAACTTACTCTGACAGAAATCGGGCTCCAAAGGGAATCCACCCCATAAGGAAATCGGGGTCCATTAGGAATCATCTCTCTTAGGGAATTAGTTGGCCCAGAAGAAATGCCTATCGATTGAGGCTGATGAAATGGGCGGGCTTTATGGATTAATAAAAAAAGAACCCCACATAATGCGGAGTTCTCTCATTAAAAAAGAATTTGCTGTTTTTATATTTTAGATATATATAATATTCTATCTATTAGGATATATCTCTATTAGGATATATTCTACTAAGAATTATATCTATCAGGATATATCTCTAATCGGGCTCCTATAAGGATTATCTTATAAGAAAAATCTAAGAAGGGATATATCTTAACAGGGTCAGTCTATTTGAGCTCTATTAATTGTCTAATAGCCATTAGCCAATTAATGAACGAGCTCTTCAAATAAGAAGAAATTGTTAGGGACATTCTTTATGTTGTCCTTTAGGCTTCATACAATCAACTTATCTCTTATATATAATCAACGTAACATTGATTCACGAACGAAGTGAGTGCAATCAATAGCTTTCTTTACGCTGTTTTTCTTTGGCTTCAAAGAAAAAGGCTAGATACTATAAGAGAGAAACAATAAAAAAATCCATAGAGGAATGATTCCTATATGGATATATCCTATAAGGAGAGTCCACTTAGGTGATGCTCCTATAGACTTCCCCCTATAATGTATAGGCTTTATTTTTGCAAAATGCTCTCAAGATGATTTACTAGGTCTCATCGAAACATTTTAGGGCTTGACAAAAACTTGACAGGTCTCACCTACAAAATAGAATTTTAATAGGTAAGTCCAATAAACTTTTGCTCTTGACAAAATGTTTACAGAGATTAATTCCAATCCCACGAGGAATTTTCAACTTTATTGTTCTCACCTAAAGAATACCCACTACGATTTTATAACTTTTTTAATAAATGTCAACCATAGAAGAGAAAAAATCATGAAAAAATTTACACATATTTTCGTAATCTTTTTGTAAAATGTCAAGTAATAAATAATCATAATTTTCTCACATACCCCTATACATATATATAGATATTTACATTATATATAATATTATGACACACTTACTAGAGCTATTGAATAAGTTTCATAATAGGAAAATAGAATATAAGGATTGAGAGTTCTATATGGACTGACTAATAGCAGACCAGAGAACAGTAATCTCTTCTAAGTTTATGAGACATCTTATAGAAGAAGATAAATTAGATATCTCTTGATACAGCTCTACTTATGAGTTTCTTCTACACACTCTCTCTCAATGGCATCTAGCAAAGTTTTTAATTCTATTAATGAAATAATCTAATATGACATCACTTTATGAAGAACTTCTACAACAAGCTCCAAGAAAGGATGTCGAGAAAGTGAATAGAAAAACTATAAAGAAGAAGCCTATAGAGATTCCTATGGAAGGAGACAGACTCCCTACAGTGGAAGAGGTGAAGAAATATAAGCATAAGTTATCTATACAGAGATACTCAGAAAAACAAAGATACAAACATAAGGCTATAGCAGAAGAGCTATCACAGAAATATTGATTCACTATAGATAGAAACTTTATATATCAAGATTGGGAAGGAATCTATGCTGATTATGTAGAAGCATTAGAGAGAATCGATAAGGAGATTCCAGACAAGCTTCTTCCAATAAATGTTCAAAAGGATTATGATTACATTCTCTCCACTAAAAAAGATTGGTGTAGAGGAAATAATCGTTGGTTTGCAGTTGATTGGTTCCAATGAACAATTCCAAATCTTCATTCTAAATATAAGATGAAGATAGGATGACCTATTAAGGTAGCATCCACATATAGTGCTAATCACATATATGGATATCTCTTAAAGGTGCAAGACACAATATGGGAATATCTAGAATGATTTGCTAAGCAATACAATCAATCTGTTGAAGAATATGTTAAAGATAATTATAACCCAGAAGATATACATCTATGTTGGAAGCAACATAGAGGGCTATACCGTCCCATAACCTACTCCACTAAATGAAGCTGGATGGATATGCTCTATAAAGGATTACCGAATAATATTAAGAATTATATATATGACTATGTTAGATTAATCTATGAAGACAACTTCCTTAGACAAGAAGTGAATTTACCCTTCACCACATACATTATGTGAGACTATATATACTTATGAAGTAACTGATGTATGGTAGTGTCTCTTACGGGAAATGGTGAAGTGTACAGTGAAGAGAATAGAAAGCTTGTACATCAATGGGGGCTTTATGGAACTCTCCCCACAAAGAAGTATTCTCTTACAGAAAGGATTCCATTATTCTATTGAGATAATGTAAAGTTAGTTAAGGTGAGTAGTGCTTCTATAGAAGAAGATAGAGTTAGACACAACAATTGAATGTATGATTTGTATATAGTACCAACCAGGGTAGGGAGATGAGCATCATTCACATCTAATACCACATTACAAGAGGTGATAGATAAGTTTGATGCTCTCACTTATGAAGAAGCTACTATAATACCATACAGTAAGCGAACACCTAAATATCCTACACGAGACCCCCCTATGACATATCCGATTAAGAAGAATATTTTATATTATAATGATGAAGATTAATGTTTTGATTTCTATATAGAGATTGGGACTCAAACAATGAGAGATGATTCTTTTATGATGGGCAAGAGAAGAATCTTAAATATTGTTTGAATGCAATAGAAGCTCAGAAATGGTATGACACTCATAAAGATAAAATGGTAAGTGTTACCATAAAGAGACCACCTGATTTAGAAGTTCCTATAAAACTTCCATTAGAGACTAAGCCTTTATTAAAGAAAAACATAGATACTCAATTCCTACAGTTCATCACTAAATGAAATCTCTCTACAAGAATGGAGATGATACTCAATAAATTTATGGATAACTATTATCTCTGATTGGATTGATACTTCTATAGGAGAGAGCAAGCAGGAGATGAAATGGCTTGGAGCTCTAGAAATATAATGACTCTTATTATGATGAAGGAGACAATCCTATGAAACTTTAGAATTACTCCATTAAAAATCCCTACTTGAAAGAAGAGAAGTAACTTAGCCGAAAATGAATATGCTGAATGGGATTTGTGAGATGACTTATATGCAGAATATGTAGTTGATTGAGTAAAGTATGGAACTAATATCTTCTGAACATATATACATAAACTCTTTGCTACTATGCTTCCAGAGTCAGACTTCAACTGAAGGAAGCTACAGAAATGGCAGTTAGATGTGCTACTTAGATATTGAAGACTTAATTATATTATATGACCTAGAAGCTGATGAAAGTCTTTAGTGATGACTTGAATGTCTACAGCAGTATTACTTAAGGAGCTTACAGATTATAATGAAAGACTTCAGGAGTTTGCAGTTCTATATATGGGGCTATCTCAGAAACAGAATGCACCATATATAAACTACTCTATGAAGATGTTAAATAATCTTTTCACTAATCTCAAGATAGCTAAGAAATCAGAAGAGATAATCTCTATAGTGGATTGAGACAAGAAGAGAAATCTCGAATTCATTACAACAAATCAAGATGACCCTTCAAGGTCTCGTAGAACAAGGTTCGCTGTAGGAGATGAAGCAGACTATCTTAAATGGGAATATGTGAAAACGCTTATCTGAACTCCAGACTCTATAGTTACTCTAATCTCGACGATAGACCCTAAGACTCAAGCAGGTAAATTCTATGATGGGCGGAAGAATGCTTATGCTAGACAAAGGGAATATCCAGAGACAATAGAGCAATTAATCCATAGAATCCGAACAGAACATTGAATGCATCTATGTAAATCTAGAAAAGATATCTATGAGAAGATAGAATCTTGAGAGATGGCTAGAATGAGAGCTGAGTTCCTAGAAGCTAGACCTGTAGTGGCTTTACATTATACAATGGATGATGTAGAGTTTCTTACAGA
>JAEEGL015598850.1_pt1 | contig 26012 bp, 22 predicted proteins | sample 9134231 | NCBI WGS metagenome assembly JAEEGL01 (sample SAMN16246548, study PRJNA631951) | gut metagenome | biome: gut microbiome; feature: rumen; material: fiber-attached | host: Bos | place: Iran: Karaj | collected 2018-10 | reverse complement strand
CTGATGCCGATATCCACCCAGTCCTGCACGAAGTCCTCGCAGCGCCCGCAGTTGTGCATCTGGATGGGGATGCCCGCGTCATGGGCCAGGTCGGCCTCCGCCTTCTGGAAGGGGAGGAGTAGCTCCTTTTCCATTTCCGGTGAGAAGAAAGGATTGTTTTTTGTGGCCGTGTCGTCGCCCATGCTCATCACGTCGGGCTTGTAGTAGTACAGGATGTTCTTGTATACCTTGATGTAATAGTCCAGCAGATACTGGAACAGGGCCTTGACCTCTTCCGGCTCCTCATACATGGCGCAGAGTCCGTTTTCAAAGCCCATGAAGGAGACCAGGGTCAGGAAGAAACCGCCGATATGGCTCATGACAGGCTTGTTTACACGGTCGAAATCCTTCAGGTCACGTTTGGCGGCGGCTTCCCAGTCAATGCCCTCCAGGCTGGGAGTCTTGATGACATCCCTCCATTTGGTGATGTCTTCCAGAATGAACTTTCCGGGGACGGGGATGGAACCGCCCTCCGCGTCCGGTACGGAAACGGACTCCACTCCGAACTCATTGACCGTGTTGCCGTTGGGCAGCTTTTTGGTGAAATGTGCTGTGGCAGTGCTGCGGCACCCCCAGCCGAACATGTCCCACATGGGGAGATACTCCGGGTATTCTCCCCGCATGGCGCGAAGATAGTTCTCCTTCGGGGTCAGCTTGTATTCTGTCATTTTGGACCTCCATTCTCCTGTTCGTACCGGTATCCGGCAGAAGGACGGCGCCTTCTGCCGGATACCGGCATCAATAAATATATAGTACGTTATGGATGTAGAAAAGTCAATCATTTTCCCACGGCGCGAAAGGGCATTATCGGTGGAATTCCACAAAAGACTTGCAAGGGCGGCGTCGGATATGGCATAATAACAAAGAGAGGTGGTAAAGAATGTCCATCAAGATTTTTTTCGTGGATGACGAGCGTTTGCTCCTGGAGAGTCTGAGCGTTTTCTTCTCCACCGATGAGGAATTTGAAGTCGTGGGCAGTGCGGCCAGTGCGGAAGAGGCCCTGGAAAAGCTGACGCACGTCCGCCCGGACGTGATGCTGGTGGATTTGAACATGGCAGGTATCGGCGGCGTACGCCTGATTGGAGAAGTGAAGCGCCGCATGCCGGAGGTCCGCATGCTGGTCCTCTCCACGTATTACGACGATCAGAGCATTACCTCGGCTCTCTCCGAGGGGGCTGACGGCTATATCCTCAAAAGCGTCAGCTCCGGCGAGATCATCGAAGCTGCCCGCATGGTGGCCTCCGGCCACACGGTGCTGGACCAGAAGGTCATGTCCGTCCTTCACCGCAACGCCCGGCGAATGGGCAATGAGCTCGGCAACTCGGACCCGAAGCGGGTCCAGTTCTGTGAGCAGTACGGCAAGCTGACCGAGCGGGAGAGGGAGATCTGCCGCCTGATCCAGGACGGGCGGTCCAATCGGGAGATCGCCTCCGTTCTGCACATCACTGAGGGGACGGTCAAGAACTACCTTTCCAACATCTATGGGACCCTGGGTGTCCGGGACCGGACTGCCCTGGCCGTCAGTCTGACCAGGTCCGCCCAGTCTGACCGCTGAGGCCGCGGAAATGGAACGCTTCGAGGATCTTCTGTGGAAAAACGAGGTTGAGATCAACCGCAGCACCTCCATGATCTGCCTTTATGAGCTGTTTGTTATCGCGGTGATCTTTGCCCTTGACGTGTTCGGCGTTTTCAACGTCTACTCCTTTGCCACGGAAGTCTATTGGAAGATCGCGCTGGTATTTCTTCTGTGTTTTCCGTTTCTGCTGGTGAAGCTGATCGGCGCAAAGGGCAGATGGGTCAAGTATTTGATCATGACCTGCAGCGTTATGGCCAGCGGGCTCAGCTACATCATCTTCAACGCTCAGGCGCTTCTGCTTTTCGCGTTCCCCACAGCTCTGGTGACGATCTTCTATAATCGTGCCCTCAGCTACTATACCTGTGTTTTGTCCGTGCTGGTGCTGCTGGGCTCCTATCTGGTGGCAAGCTATCTGCTTCTGCCGCCCCCGTTCCGCAATCGCTTCGGCTTTCATTATGTGATTGTGGATACTGCCGTCCCCCAAGCCATCTACTATCTCTGTTTTGCTGTGTTGGCGCAGATTCTGAACCGTCAAAGCATGGGAGTGATCCGACAGTTCTATGATACCAGCCGGAAGAATGAGATGCTCTCCCTGGAGAAGGAGACGGCGGAATTCCGCGGGCGCATGCAGGAGCGGGAGCGCATCAGCCGGGACATCCATAACAGCGTAGGCCATACCATCACCGCGGCGATCTTTGCCCTGGAGGCTGCCAAAATGCAGCGGCTCAAGGAGCCGGAGGCGGCGGATGAAAAGACGGACCGGGCCATCGCGCGTATGCGGGAGAGCATGGACATCATCCGGAACAGCGTCCGGATGATGAACGATCAAAACATCATGGACGTGCAGGAGCTGGAGAAGCTGCTGGTTCTCTGCTGCCGCCAGACCGAGCAGGATTCGGACATCTATATTGACACGGATTTCACGGGCCTGGAAAACTATATGGAAACGCCTATGAGCAGCGAACGTATGAGCTTTCTTTACGGGATGGTGCAGGAATGTGTGACCAACGGCATGAAGCATGGCGGAGCGCATCATTTCCGCCTTAAGTCCGCCGTGGAGGAGGGAGAGATCTTCGTGGAGGTCTGGAACGACGGGAAGGTACCGGATAACCAACCTCAGGAGGGCTTCGGGCTGCAGCATCTGCGCAGCTACGCAGACAAGGCCGGGGGCAGCTTTCAAATCAAAACCGGCTACGGATTCTCCGTACGGCTTACGATGCCTTTGGAAGATCTGTGAGGAGGAATGGGATGATCACGATTGCTGTGATCGGCGGCGGCGCCGCAGGGATGATGGCTGCTTTGGAGGCCGCGTCCCGCGGCGCCGCGGTTACTGTTTTTGAGCGTCAAAATCGGGTCGGGCGCAAGCTGTCTGTAACCGGCAACGGACGCTGCAATCTGACGAATATGAATGCCGGCGCCGCCTCCTATCATGGAGAAGCAGGCGGATTTGCTGCTCCTGCGCTTAAGGCCTTCGGGCCGGCCGACACCCGGGCATTCTTCCGAAATCTGGGGCTGCTCACGGTCGAGGAGAGGAACGGAAGAGTCTATCCGCTGTCGGATACGGCCGGCAGCGTTGTGGACGTTCTGCGTTATGCGCTGGAAGCTGCAGGGGTGAAGCTGCTCACCGGATATGAAGTGAGCGGTATCAGAAAGCAGGGAGGCGGTTTCCGCATCCTGGAGAAGGAAGGCGGCATGTATGCGGAGCGGGTGATCGTTGCCTGCGGCGGAATGGCTGGGGAACGCTTCGGCGGCACGGTGCTGGGCTATCGGCTGCTGGAGGGGCTGGGACATACCTGCACGCCTCTTGGCTGCAGCCTCGTTCAGCTTCGCTCCGATAATCCGGGCTGTCGCAGCCTGAAGGGAATCCGGGCGGATGCCGCCGTCACCGTGAGCTGTTGCGGGGAGCTGCTGGCGTCCTCTGCAGGAGAAGTGCAGTTCACGGACTATGGGCTCTCCGGCCCTGCGGTCTTTGAGATTTCCAGGGCAGCCCTTTCCAGGCCGGGAACCGTGGTTTCCCTGGACCTTGTGCGTTCCGTCGGGGAAGAAGAACTGACGGAGATGATGTTGCAGCGCTCGGAAAACACGCCGCAGCTCACCTTGGGCGATGTGTTCCTGGGCACGGTGCAGAACCGTATCGGCCGTGTGCTTGTCTCGGCGGCCGGTCTGAAAACCTCCGAGAGTCTGGGAGGACTGTCGGAACGGACGGCCCGGCGGCTGGCCAAACTCGCCAAATCTTTCGCGTTCCCCATCACCGGGGATATGGGTCCAGCCAACGCACAGGTGACGGTCGGCGGCATCAGGACGTCGGAGTTCTTTCCCGATACGATGGAAAGCAGGCTCTGTCCGGGTCTCTATGCCTGCGGCGAGGTGCTGGACGTGGACGGGGACTGCGGGGGTTATAATCTCCAATGGGCCTGGTCCAGCGGTTTCCTGGCAGGGAAGAGCGCTTCAGAGGTGTGATATGCTGAGAATCAGGAATCTGAGCCTTGCTCCGGAGGAGGACCGGCCGGAAAAGCTGCGGAAGCTGGCTGCCATGACCTTGGGCGTCTCCCCGTCGGAGCTGACGGAGCTGCAAATCGTCCGACGCAGCATCGACGCCAGGAAACGGGATCACGTGCGGCTGCTTTATACCGTGGACGTATCTGCAGAGGATGAGGAAGCCTTGCTGTCCGGCGCGGGCGGCGGAGTATCCGCCGCGCCGGAGAATCAGTATCTGCTTCCGAAGCCTGCGCGGGAGCCGGAACTGCGGCCCGTGATCGCCGGCTTCGGCCCCTGCGGGATGTTTATTGCTTTAGCCCTGGCGGAAGCAGGGCTCCGTCCGCTGGTTCTTGAACGGGGACTCCCGGTGGAGCAGCGGAGGGAGAAGGTGAAGCTCTTCCGGGAGACCGGCATTTTGGACACGGAATGCAACGTGCAGTTCGGGGAGGGAGGCGCCGGAACCTTCTCGGATGGAAAGCTGAATACTGGTATCGGCGGCGCAGAGACAGCGTATGTGCTCCGCCGCTTCGTCGATTTCGGCGCTCAGCAGAGGATACTCTGGGATGCTTTGCCCCACGTTGGTACCGATGTGCTGGAGAGGGTTGTTGTGAATCTGCGCCGTCATATCCAGTCCCTGGGCGGGGAAATCCGTTTCGGCACAAGGGTCAGCGATCTGCGCCTCTCAGGCGGCAAGCTTCGCGGCGTTGTTGCGGAGTCGGAACGCGGGCCGGAGGACATCGACTGCGATACCCTGTTTCTGGCTGCGGGACACAGCGCTCGGGACACCTTTGAGATGCTGCTGGGCTGCGGCGCCGCGATGGAGCCGAAGCCCTTCGCCATGGGGGTTCGCATTGAGCATCTTCAGGAGCGGATCGACCGCGCACAGTACGGGCGCTATGCCGGGCACCCGGCTGTGGGGGCCGCGCCGTACCGGCTGGCAGTGCATCTGCCGGACGGAACCGGGGTATACACTTTCTGTATGTGTCCGGGGGGCTATGTCATGGCTGCGGCTTCGGAGGAGGGCGGCGTCGTCACGAATGGGATGAGCTATTCGGGCCGTGCGGGAAAAAACGCCAACAGTGCGCTGCTTGTTTCCCTGAAACCGGAGCAGTTTCCGGAAAGAGACCCGCTGGGGGGCATGCGTTGGCAGAGGAGTCTTGAACAAAGCGCCTTTCGATACGGGGGCGGAACATATGCCGCACCGATGCAGACAGTGGGGGACTTCCTGGCCCGCCGATCCTCCAAAGGCTATGGCAGCGTATGTCCCAGCTATAGTCCCGGAATCCGATGCGGCGATTTGGAGCAAGTTCTTCCGAAGCTCATCACGGACGGTCTGCGGGCGGGGCTTCCCCTGCTGGATAGGAGGCTTCGCGGCTTCGCGGATCCACAATCGGTCCTCACGGCGCCGGAGACCCGTTCCAGCTCCCCGCTGCGCCTCCTGCGGGGTGAGAGCAGACAGGCGCTCGGCATCGCCGGGCTCTATCCCTGCGGAGAAGGTGCCGGCTGGGCCGGAGGCATCGTTTCTGCTGCTGTGGATGGCCTCCGGAGCGCCGCGGAATATCTTCGTGCGCTCAAATAGACGCTCAATCATAGGATTGCCCGCCGTCTCCAGACGGCGGGTTTTGCTTCCATAATAGCACTCTAGAAAAAACAAATCGCAACAAAAATTATATAATACACTTGACAAATTAATGACGAAGCGCTATACTGTATCCGACAAAAGGAGAGGTGTATGCCAAAGTGAAAAAGTCTCTGTACAGTCTGCTGCTGGACGAAGACGTCGTGCGGGCCGTTGACCAGCTGGCGCATCGGCAGGGAACCAGCCGCAGCGCACTTGTGAATCAACTTCTGGCGGAGCAGCTGGACCTGATGACGCCGGAGCGGAGGATTGCAGAGGTGCTGCGGGCGATGGAATCCTTGTTCCGACCCGACCCCGAGCTGGTGCCCATGTTCAGCCCCAACGCACTCAGTATGTCCATGAAAAGCGCATTGGATTACAAATACCGTCCCACAGTGAAGTACGAGGTGGAGCTCTACCGCTCCGGTCAGGGCTCTATCGGCGAACTTACGGTATCCTTCCGGACCCAGTCTGCTGAGCTGCTGGATGCCATGGGGCGCTTCTTCCGACTGTGGGAGCAGCTGGAGGAAGTCTATCTCGCACCGCTGCTGGGGCATGAGGTGAACTGCACGCTGTATAACGGCAGATTTGTCCGCAGCATCGCCGTACCAAGTCGGGATTGCTCGGCAAAAGAGCTTGCGGAAGCCATTTCAGACTATGTTCACTTGTTCGACCGCCTGCTGAAGGGCTGCCTTTCCGGCAGACTGACGGCTTCGGATGCGGAGCTGCAGTATGCCGCCTATACAAATGCAGGCAGGCTGTTGATTTGAGGAGGTGTCAATCATGGACAGCAACAAGTATACGCAGAAAACCGCGGAGACCTTGAGAGCCGCACAGAATCTTGCGGAGGAAAACCATAATCAATATATCACCCCGGAGCATATCCTCTACTGTCTGCTGGACCAGGAGGGCGGATTGATTCCGTCCCTGTTCAGCAAGCTGGGAGCCGACAACGAGTCCATCCTTTCTGAGCTGCGCAGCGAGATTGGGAAGCTGCCGAAGGTGGGCGGCGCAGATGATAAGGTCTATATCTCCCGGGAGACGGAGCGAGTGCTGCGGGCGGCGGAAAAAGCCGGCGACTCCATGCACGACGAATACCTCAGCGTGGAGCATCTGATGCTGGGCATATTCGCCGCTCCAACGGCGGCAATCCGCAGGCTCCTCAGCGATCACGGAATCCAAAAGGCAGCCTTTGCGGAGGCTCTGAGCCAGGTGAAGACTGCGCCGGTGACCAGCGACAACCCGGAGAGCACCTATGACGCCCTTTCCAAATACGGAACAGATCTGGTGAAGCGGGCGCGGGAGCAGACGCCGGACCCTGTGATTGGCAGGGACGCGGAGATCCGGAACGTCATCCGGATCCTCTCACGGAAAACGAAGAACAATCCCGTCCTTATCGGCGAGCCCGGCGTGGGCAAAACTGCCATCGCCGAGGGCCTGGCCCAGCGCATCGTCCGGGGGGACGTGCCGGAGGGTCTGAAGGACAAATCCATCTTCTCCCTGGACATGGGCGCGCTGATTGCCGGGGCCAAATACCGGGGCGAATTTGAGGAGCGGCTGAAGGCCGTGCTGGAGGAAATCCGGAAGAGCGAGGGGAAAATCCTCCTGTTCATTGACGAGCTGCATACCATCGTCGGCGCTGGGCGCACGGAGGGCAGCATGGACGCGGGCAATCTTTTGAAGCCCATGCTGGCCCGGGGCGAGCTGCACTGCATCGGCGCCACGACCCTGGATGAATATCGAAAGTATATCGAGAAGGACGCGGCTTTGGAGCGGCGGTTTCAGCCCGTGATGGTGGACGAACCCACGGTGGAGGACACGATTTCCATCCTCCGTGGGCTGAAGGAGCGCTATGAAGTGTTCCACGGCGTCCGCATCCACGACAGCGCGCTGGTGGCCGCCGCCACTTTGTCCAACCGCTATATCAGCGACCGTTTCCTGCCGGACAAGGCCATCGACCTGGTGGATGAAGCCTGCGCCAAGCTGCGCACAGAGATCGACTCCATGCCCTCCGAGCTGGACGATGTGCGCCGGAAGGTGATGCAGCTGGAAATCGAGGAGATGGCCCTGAAGAAGGAGACTGACCAGTTGTCCAAGGACAGGCTCAGCAAGCTTCGTGCTGAGTTGGCGGAGCAGCGGGATCAGTTCAATGAGATGAAATCCCGCTGGGAGCGGGAAAAGGAAAGCGTGGAATCCGTCAAGACCCTCAAGAGTGAGATCGAGCGGGTGAAGGGCGAGATTGAAAACGCCCAACTGCGCTATGAATATGAGACAGCCGCAAAGCTGAAGTATTCCGACCTGCCTGCTCTGGAGCAAAAGCTGAAGGAGGCGGAGGAAGCAGGGGAGTCCAAAAAGAATGGCAGCCTGGTCCATGACACGGTGACGGAGGAGGAAATCGCCGATATCGTAGCAAAGTGGACGGGCATCACGGTTTCCAAGCTGATGGAGAGCGAGCGGCAGAAGCTGCTGCAGCTGGATAAGGTGATTCATAAGCGGCTGGTGGGCCAGGATGAGGCCGTGCAGAAGGTGACGGAGGCCATCCTTCGCTCCCGGGCCGGCATCGCCGACCCCAATAGGCCTATCGGCAGCTTCCTCTTCCTGGGCCCCACGGGCGTGGGCAAGACGGAATTGGCCAAGGCCTTGGCGGAATGCCTCTTCGACGATGAGCACAGCATGGTGCGCATCGATATGACGGAGTATATGGAGAAGTTTTCCGTCAGCCGTCTCATCGGCGCCCCTCCCGGATACGTGGGCTATGACGAAGGCGGCCAGCTGACGGAGGCGGTGCGCAGAAAACCCTACAGCGTGGTGCTCTTCGACGAGGTGGAGAAGGCTCATCCCGACGTTTTCAATATTCTGCTGCAGATTCTGGACGATGGGCGAATCACGGATTCCCAAGGGCGTACTGTGGACTTCAAAAACACGGTCATCATCCTCACCAGCAACCTGGGCAGCCAGTATCTGCTGGATGGAGTGCAGAGCGACGGTACAATCCGGGAGGATGCCGTAGAAGCGGTTATGAGCGAGCTGCGGCGCAGCTTCCGGCCGGAATTCCTGAATCGGCTGGACGAGACGATCTGCTTCCGCCCGCTGACTAAGGAGAACCTCACCGGCATTATTGATATTCTGACGGAGTCCCTGCGCAGCCGCCTGGCTGAGAAGTCCCTGAGCCTGGAGGTGACGGAGGAGGCAAAGACTTATATCATCGATAATGCTTTTGACCCGGCATACGGCGCGCGGCCTCTGAAGCGGTTCCTTCAGAGCAGGGTAGAGACTCTGGTGGCCAGGAAAATCCTGAGCGACGAACTGAGCGCGGGGGATACCGTTACCATCGATGCGGCAGACGGACAGCTCATCTGCAGATAAGGATGCACCATAGCATGAGCCCCGGCGGGACAATCCCACCGGGGCTTTATGCGCCTACACAATCCTACCGGGGCTTTACGCGTCTCACTCTTGAAATATGGTGTAAAAGGCGGTATAAATAAGAAAAGATTCAAGACGCGGGAGGTAAGACCATGTATCAGGACGGCAAACTCTGGATCGCAAGATCCGCAAACGGAGAGAAAATCTGCATCGAACCCGACAAGGCCAATCGGCACGGCCTCATCGCCGGTGCCACCGGCACCGGCAAGACCGTCACGCTCAAGGTTCTGGCTGAGAGCTTTTCCGACATGGGAGTGCCCGTTTTTCTGGCGGATATCAAGGGTGACCTTGGCGGCATGGTGGCGCCCGGAAAGGACACGGAGGATATGCAGAAGCGCATCGCCCGCTTCGGCATCGAGGGCTGGAAATACCAGTCCTATCCCACCCGCTTCTGGGATGTTTACGGCGAGGGTGGGCACCCAGTCCGCACCACCGTCAGCGATATGGGACCGCTGCTCATGGCCCGGGTGCTGGGCCTCAACGAGACCCAGACCGGCGTTCTGAATATCGCTTTCCGAGTCGCGGATGAGAATGGGCTTCTGCTGCTGGATTTGAAGGATTTGAAAGCCATGCTGCGGATGATCTCTGAGCAGGCCCGGCAGCTGAGCCTGGAATACGGCAACATCGCGCCCCAGAGCGTCAGCGCTATCATCCGTAGCCTTGTATCCCTGGAGGACCAGGGTGGCGATTTGTTCTTCGGGGAGCCTGCATTTGAGGTGAAGGACTGGATGCAGACCACTTATGACGGCCGTGGCTGGATCAATGTCCTTCACTGCGTGAAGCTGTTCCAGTATCCCGCGCTCTATTCCACCTTCCTCCTCTGGATGCTCTCCGAGCTCTATGAGAACCTGCCGGAAGCGGGGGACCTGAGCAGACCGAAAATCGTGTTTTTCTTTGATGAAGCGCATCTGCTCTTCAACGAAGCGCCCAAGGCTCTGCTTCAGAAGATCGAGCTGATCGTGCGCCTGGTGCGCAGCAAAGGCGTTGGCGTCTACTTCATCACCCAGAGCCCCACCGACCTTCCCGGGGATGTCCTCGCTCAGCTGGGCAACCGGGTGCAGCATGCCCTGCGGGCCTACACGCCTGCTGAGCAGAAGAAGGTGAAGGCGGCTGCCGAGACCTTCCGGCCGAATCCTGCCTTCAAGACCCTGGATGCCATCACAGAGCTGGGAACAGGGGAGGCTCTCATCTCTTTCCTTGCCGCCGACGGCAGCCCTATGGCAGTAGAGCGCAGCTTCATTCTGCCGCCCCAGAGCCGCATGGGCAGCATCAGCGACGACGAGCGTGCAAACGCCATCGCTCAGGACGGCATCGGTGACCGCTATGATACGCCGGTGGACCGGGAATCCGCCTATGAGATCCTGGCCGCTCGGGCCGAGGAGGCACAGGAGGAGCTGGAGAGGGAGCAGGAGGAGAAGCAGGCTGCCAAGGAAGCCGCCGCGGCGCAGAAGGCGGCCGAAAAAGAAGCCGCCGCAGCACAGAAGGCTGCGGACAGGAAGAAGAGCCAGGTGTTGAAAAAGGCGGAACGAATCACAACGAACGCAGCCAAGAGTGCCACCACCAGCGTCATCAGCAGCACCATCCGGCGCCCCACCGGCAAGAAGGTAGGCATCGGTCAGCGTGCGGCGAACAGCGCCTTCAACAGCATTGTGAACGGCGTCGGCCGGGAGATCAGCGGCAGCATCGTCCGGGGCATTTTCGGGACACTGAGCAAAAAATAAACAGAATAGTTTATGGGCCGCCGGAACATCGATCCGGCGGCCCAAATACATTCGTCATTCTTTGCTGCGGTCCCAGTCCTCTTTGAGTCCAGGCGGTGTTGTTTGCTTTTCGTAGACCGGATTGTAAGTGAGACTGCCGAAGAATTTCAGCGCTTCGGCACGCTCCTTGCGCTTCTCGGTGATAGGCTCGTCGGGAATGGCCCGGACTTGGGCGTCATTGCGGCACTGTGCGCCTGCCTTGAATTCCGGGTGGGTCCAGATGAAGATATCGCCCCGCTGGATGCCCATGACGACGCGCTCACCCAGCTCGTCGGGGGTCATAAAGATGTCGGTGAAATCGGGCATCTTTGGCATGGCGGGCATCTTCGGAGGCTCTTCGCCCTCTTTGCGCGGAGGGGGAGCGAAGGGTATTTCACCTTTGTTTTTCAGCGCTTCGGGCCGGACGGCGGAAGAAGAAATGCCCAGCTGGCTGTTGGTGGGTCCCGGATAGAGGACGCTGGCACCCACGTTGGTGCCCTGCAGGTCCGCGGCACAGCACTCCATCAAGCCGCTGACGAAGAATTTCGTGGTGTTGTAAAGCGCACAGCCGTCCACAGCGAAGACACCGCCGGTGGATGAAGTAGAGACCACGTGAGCTTCTTCTCCGTGCTTCAGCATTCTGGGGACGATGGTCTTGATGCCGTTGACAACGCCCATGCAGTTGATGCCCACAATGAAGTCCCAGTCATTCCAGGTGGAATCCCAAGCATTCCGACCGGCGGAGACACCGGCGTTGTTTACCAGCAGATGGATTTTCCCATACACTTCTTCCGCCTTGTCGGCAGCCTTTGCATAAGCTTCCCGGTCCGTCACGTCCAGGGGAATGGCAGTGGCGTCATAACCCCGCTCCTCATACCACTTCATAGCCTCCTGAAGCGCGTCCTCCCGCTTGTCCACGATGCAGACCTTCATGCCGTGCTTAGCACAGGCGTGAGCGATGCCGCTGCCGATGCCGCTTGCGCTGCCGGTGATGAATGCGACCTTGTCTTTGAAATCACGAATCATGATAAACCCTCTTTCCTTGTTCATTATGCTGTATAGATGATAGCAAACAACGGGCCGAATTGCAAGAGATTCACAAAACAAAGAGGACTTCCGCGAAATTGGAAAAAGAGCTTGACAAACGAAGAAATTCGGGTATAATAACGAATGTTCGCCAGAGGGCGGCATAGCGGGATTGTGTAAGGGTAGCACAGCGGACTCTGACTCCGTATGTGAGGGTTCAAATCCTTCTCCCGCTGCCATAAGCACGGTGATTCCATTCGGATCGCCGTGCTTCATTGTTTATGCTGTTTATGCTCCTTGTGATAATTGCGCCGCTATGATAGAATAAATGACGTGATCGACGCTTTCAGCCTCTGCCCGCGCACAGCCATTCGGAGTGATAGAGATGGAGAACAAAACCGCAATAACGAAGTACCCTATCCTCATGCTCCACGGGGTGGGCTTCCGCGACCTGAAATGGCCGCTGTATTGGGGGCGCATCCCCCGCGTCCTGACCGCGATGGGTGCGGTGCTGTTCTATGGACAGCAGGACTGCTGGGCCAGGGTCGAGGAGAACTCAAAAACGATACGGGCGCGGATTCGGCAGATACTGGAAGATACAAACGCGGAGAAGATCAACATCATCGCCCATTCCAAGGGAGGGCTGGAAGCGCGCATGGCTGCCTCTTCACTGGGTATGGGAGACAGGATTGCCAGCATCACCACCATCGGGACGCCTCACAGAGGCTCGAAAACCGTCGACAGGCTGCTCAAGGCGCCGGACTCTCTGTTCAACATCGCATCCTTTGCGGTCAATAACTGGATCGGCCTGATCGGAGACACGAAACCCGATTTCTATGCCGTATGCAGGGATTTTTCCACCGCTTATGCCGATAGGTTCAACCGGGAGAATCCCGACGTGCCCGGCGTATTCTATCAGAGCTTTGCCGGCGTGATGAAAACGCCCCTGTCCGATATCAACCTCTCCACGGCCAACGCAGTCGTTCGCATGATCGAGGGGGACAACGACGGCCTGGTCAGCGTGGAATCCGCCCAATGGGGAGCAGCGTTCACCCTGCTCAAAGGAAAAACCAACAGAGGCGTGTCCCATTATGACGAGATCGATTTCCGGCGCTCTCCGCTCAGCTCGAAGAGCGGGGGAGAAGGGACGGCGGATATCTGCGACGTTTACAGGAGCATCGTGCGCAGCTTGGCAGAACGGGGGTTCTGACGCGCCGGGGCTCAAAAAACCGGGGAGCCGTCAGGCTTCCCGGCTGCTTGCATTCAGGGACTCTGCCTGTCTCGAATCCCGGCTTTCGCCGGCCCAAAACAGGGGATTCACTGCCGCGGAGGCTTCATTCTGTGCATTCTGCTGCTGCATCAGCTGACGCAGACCGTCCATGCGCTCGTCCAGCTCAGCGCTCAGGTGTGCGCAGGTGTAAAGCTCCCGCTCCATGTCGGAGGCGAGGTCGAAATCCTTTTTATACCGGAGCTGGTGCTCCAGCGTGGCCCAGAAATCCATGGCCAGGGTCCGAAGCTGGATCTCCACGCGCATGTATTTCTTCTCATGGGCCAGGAAGATGGGGACAGAGACAATCATGTGCAGGCTGCGGTATCCGTTGGGCTTCGGATTTCGGATATAATCCTTTCGCTCCAGAAGAATGATATCATCCTGCTGCATCAGGGCCTCCGACAGCATGTGCACATCCTCCCGGAAGGAGCAGATCACGCGCACACCCGCCACGTCGTTGAGATTCTCTTCAATGGATTCGATGGAGAAGGGATGCCCTCGCCGCTCAAGCTTTTCCAGGATGCTGGGCAGCGTTTTGAGACGACTCTTGATGCCGGTGATGGGGTTGCGGTCGAACTGTAGGGAGAACTGCTCGTTCAGCACGTTGAACTTCGTGACGACGGCCATCATCGCACAGCGATAATAGGACATCAGACGGTTGAGCTCCTGCATCCGCTCCAGAGAGACCTGACCGGCATCAGGCCCCAGAAGCTCAAGCATACTGTCAGACAGGAAGCCGCTGTTCAGTGACATAAGGCTGCACCTCCTTGCAGGGATATTCTACCTTGAATCGCTGCGGAAGTCAATCGGATTCGGCCCGTTGTGCACGGCGGGGAACGCATGCGCATAGTATGGCTCGGAGCCAACGGGCGCCAATCCCGACAGGAGTTATCATATGGCAACGTTCAATAATTTCGCGACCCTTTCCTATCACGGGCTGACGGCGGTATCCAACCTGGTCACTGGGGAGATCACGGACAGCCTGCGCATGACGAAAACGGCGGTCGCTGAAACCTACGTCCCCGGCGGGAGCGTCACCTATGCGGTGAGCATCGTGAATGCCGGAGCGACGGAATACAGTGGCCTGACGCTGAGCGACGATCTGGGCGCTTATACCTTCAATACGGAGACCCTGGTCCCCCTTGTTTATCAGGCGGGTTCTCTGCAGTATTTCGTGAATGGGGAGCTGCAGCCGCTGCCGGCGGTTACCCCAGGACCGCCGCTGGTTGTGACGGGTATCACCGTACCCGCCGGGGGAAGCGCGATGCTTCTCTATGCGGTGACGTTCAACGATTATGCGCCGCCCTGCGGCGGCCAGGTGGAAAACACCGCATCCCTGACCGGCAGCGCGCTGACAGATGCTCTCACAACCACGGCCGTCCTTGCCCCGGCCTGTGAACCGGTCCTGGGTATTGCGAAGTCCATTGACCCCGCAGCCGTACGCCGGAGCGGGGAACTGACCTATACCTTCTTGATCACCAACACCGGAGGGCAGGCAGCGGAGGCGGAAGACAATGTCTCTGTGACCGACAGCTTTTCGCCCGTGCTGAAAGGCCTTACCGTTACCTTGAACGGAAGCGCGCTGAGCACGACGCAGTATACGTATAATGCGGCGACGGGCGCTTTTGCGACGAATCCGGGGATCATCACGGTCCCTGCGGCAGTCTTTTCCCAGGACCCGGAAAGCGGGCTCTGGACCCGCAGCCCCGGCGAAAGCACGCTGACGGTCAGCGGTACGATCTGAACGCAAGAACGGACACCGCAGGGAGACCTGCGGTGTTTCCGTACTTGAAAAGAGGACAGGCTTTTGCTACAATGTGCCAGACAAGAAGGAAAGGCGAGGGTATGCAATGGCATTCACGGTGATCCGCAAAGAGGGACGGGCCCGCATAGGCAGATTTGAAACAGCCCATGGAACGGTGGAAACGCCAGTCTTCATGAACGTGGCCACCCAAGGGGCCATCAAGGGCGGGCTGAACAGCGAGGACCTGGAGCGGCTGGACTGTCGGGTCGCGCTGTGCAACACCTATCATCTCCATCTGCGCCCTGGGGAGGACGTCGTGAAGTCCCTGGGCGGCCTGCACGGCTTCATGGACTGGCATCGGCCGATCCTCACGGACAGCGGAGGCTTCCAAATATTTTCTCTTGCCTCCTTGCGAAAGATCACGGAGGAGGGCGTCTCCTTCCGCTCCCATATCGACGGGGCGAAGATCTTCATGTCCCCGGAGGACAGCATCCGTATCCAGTCCGGGCTTGGCTCCGATATTGCCATGGCCTTTGACGAGTGTGTGAAGATACCCTCGCCCAGGGAGTACATCTCCGATTCCTGCGAGCGGACCTATCGCTGGCTGCTCCGCTGTCGGGATGAGCTGGAGCGCTGCAACGAGCGTGAGGATACCGTGAACCGCGGCCAGCAGTTATTCGGCATCAACCAGGGCGGCATTGACCAGGAGCTGCGCCTGCTTCACATGGCGAAGATTGCGGAGCTGGATCTGCCGGGCTACGCCGTGGGCGGCTTGGCGGTAGGGGAGAGCACGGAGGAAATGTATGCCACCCTGGACTATTTGGTGCCGGAGATGCCGGAGGACAAGCCCCGCTATCTCATGGGTGTGGGCACGCCGGAGAACATTGTGGAGGGCGTTGCCCGCGGTATCGACTTCTTTGACTGCGTCATGCCCGCCAGAAACGGACGTCACGCCAAAATCTTCACGCATTCTGGCACCATGAACCTGAAGAACGAGAAATACGCCAGGGATGAGCGCCCCCTGGAGGAGAGCTGCGGCTGCCCCGTCTGCCGCCGTTACTCCCGGGCTTATATCCGCCATCTGTTCAAAGCGGAGGAGATCATGGCCTTGCGCTTCGGCGTTCTGCATAATCTCTGGTACTACAATCATCTGATGGTCGAGATCCGCACCGCGCTGGAGGAAGGCCGCTTTGAGGAGTTCCGACGGGACTTCTGGCGGCAGAGAGAAAAAGATTGACTTTGCCAGGGCACGATTATATAATCAAGTATCAAAAACTGGAGGGTATTTAATGGAAGGCTTTGGTAATTTCAGCGGCATTATTATGATCGTTCTGCTGTTCGCAGTGTTCTATTTTTTCCTGATCCGGCCTGAGAACAAGAAGAAAAAGAAGCTGCAGGAGATGCGCTCCAATCTGCAGGTGGGGGATCAGATTACCACCATCGGCGGCATCGTGGGCAAGATCGTCAGCATTAAGGACGATATGATCACCTTCGAAACCGGGGAAGACCGGGTGCGCCTGCAGATCATGCGCTGGGCCATTTCTACCACGGGTGTGGATACCCAGGGCTGAAAAAGCATATTGAGCTTCGACCTCCGCATATCCTTTACCGAGGATATGCGGAGGTGTTTTTATGTCAAGACGAGCGAAACAAAAATCATTCATCAAGCATGGAGCCGGACCGGCGGCTGAATTGCTGGGGCTTTTGACGTTGCTGGGCCTTGTGTCGCTGCTGCTCCGGAAAGGAATACTGCGTATCGACGCGGTCGCCGCGGTATTGTTCCTGTGCTGCTTGATCTCCGGCACAGCCGGAGCAGCTGTCGGAGCAAGGCGTGAGGGGAGAGGGAAGCGGCGTCTTTTGTATGCTGTGATTTCGCCGCTTCTGCTGCTGATGCTGGGGATGATGCTTTCGAAGGGAGCGGCTATCCGTACGGCAATGCCGTTATATGCCCTGGGGATGTATCTTCCGAGCCTGGCGTTCTGTATTCCAAAACGACGCCGTGCGGGAAAGAGAAAAACGCATAGTCCGGGAAGGCCGATCCCGATGCGGCGATAAGTTTACATATTATTGACAGGAAAACACTATATATAGTGTATCCTGCGATTTTTGGCACAAGAAAGAGAGAACAATCGTAAAAATACCGTAGTCAGGAACGAGTCTCAGTACCGTGCGTATTCTAGGTTTACATAAAGAAGTAGACATAATGTATATGCATAATGCACAAAATTTCGGTTTTTCCGGGGAATCACTTGAATCGGGAGCGGGGCTGTATTATGATGGGGACCGAGCCGCAAAGGCGCTTTATTTTTCCTTCTGCCCGGTTTCCACAGGCGGAGGTCGAATCAAATGGAGCATCCATTGGCGCAGAAGCGTATGCTGATTTGCGCCTCATTCTTTTCTTTCGGCGCACTAAGCGGTGCTATGTGCTTTTTTAGGCTTTCCGCCTCTGCTGCGGAGCGGCTGTATGGAATGATTACGTCATTTTTCATGCTGCGGCCTGAGTTGACGATTTCTTCTGGCGCAATTCTTGCGCCTCTACTGATGCTGCTTTGCGGCTTTTCACCTGCGGGAACACTGATGATCGAGCTGCTCCTTGTTGTCTTCGGCGCAACAGGAGGGCTGTTTGCAGCGATGCTGCTGAGTTTCGGCGCTTATCCGCTGCTGATTTTCGCAGTCTTTCTGCTGTATGCCCTTTGCATACTCATATTCGCCGCAGGCTTCCGGCGCATTTCATGTCTCGTTTGCGCTCAGCTCCGCAGCGGCGGCGTTCTCCGTCCGGATTTCACGTTCGGATTAGCGCGCGTCATCGTCGCCCTCGCGGTATTGCTGTTCACTGCATTTGCTCTCGCTTATTTCATCCTGAGCGTATAGGCTCAGAGAAAGGAGGAAGTCTTTGACAGACCTTGAAAAGTCTCTGCGGGATTTTGAGAGTTATCTGAATAAGGAAAAGAATGCTTCCTCCAATACGCTCTGCAGTTATATGCGGGATCTTCGTCAGTTCGGCGAATGGCTTCTGAAGGATTCGGACAAGCTTCTGCCTCAGGCTTCGGATAAGGATATCTCCTCTTATTACCGCTTTCTTCGCACCTCCGGCAAATCCCAGTCCACCATCCAGCGCTGCAGTGCGACCCTGCGCTGCTACTATGCCCACCTCATCGACAAGCACAAGCTGAAGGAGAATCCCGCTCGAAGCGTGACCCTGGACCGGCAGAAAAGAAAGCTTCCGCAAATCCTGAGCAGCAGCGAAGTTGAGCTGTTTCTGGAACAGCCGGACCTGCACGAGGCGAAAGGGATCCGTGACAAAGCCATGCTGGAGTTGCTGTATGCCACAGGGATCCGTGTTTCGGAGCTTGTCGGACTGGACCTGGCAGACGTAAACCTGTCAGTGGGCTTCATTCGCTGCCGAACAGGAGACAAACAGCGGGTCATTCCCATGTATAAAGTCGCGGTCAAGTCGCTGCGGGACTATCTTGAGGAAGTTCGACCCGCCATGGTGGAAGAAGCGGACGAGCCCGCCCTCTTCGTGAATCTGGGAGGCAGCCGGATGTCCCGCCAGGGCTTCTGGAAAATCGTAAAGAGATATCAGAAAAAAGCGGGCATCGAGAAGGAGATCACCCCTCATACCCTGCGCCATTCCTTTGCGGCCCATCTGCTGGTGAACGGTGCCGATTTGAAGGACATCCAGGAGATGCTGGGGCATGCGGACCTTTCCACGACACAGATATATACCAAGGTCGTGCAGGATCATCTCGCGGCAGTCTATCAGAAGGCCCATCCCCGCGCCTGATACCGCTGCACTAAGGAGCTTTTCTTTTCATGAGCCTGTTTCGTCCCTATGTCTATAAAAACCGTCCCGACCTTTTGGACAACGCGCCGGTCAAAAAGGGATTCTTCCGGTTTTTTGAGCTGTATTTCCGGAAGTTCTGGCGATTTGTGACGCTTAACCTCTGGGTCTTCCTGCTGACGCTGCCCATGGTGCTCTATGTGTTCTATACCCTGAACGGCATCTATGCGGACCGCCTGCAGGAGATAGGAGACGGAGTAATCCTGCTGGCCGGCGTCGGTTTCATCGCCAGTGTCTTCAGCTTTGTACCTCGGTTCCTCAATACGCCGCTCCTGATCCTGTCGATCTTGCTTTATGGGCCCATCACCATGGGCTTCACCTATATTCTGCGGAATTTCGCCAGGGAAGAGCATGCCTGGATGTCTGATTTCTGGAGCCGGGCCTGGAGCAACGTCAAACAAGGCCTGTTTTTCGGCATTCTGGACATCCTGATTGTCTGGCTCTGTGTCGGCGGGATGTTCGGCGGTTTTGCCGAAGCGGGAAAAAACGTGAGCTACGCCTTGTCTGTGATTCGCTCCGTCATTTGCGGCATCGCCCTGGTGATTTGGCTGTTCATGCGGCATTACACCTATCTGATGGCGGTCACAATCAATCTGAACGTATTCCATATCATGAAAAATGCCTGGCTGTTTGTGGTGCTGGGCTTCGGGAGGAACCTGCTGAGCAGCCTCGTGACCCTCGTCTGCATCGTCGTGACCTTCCTGCTGGCTCCGCTGCTGACCATTGTCCTGCTGCCGCTGTTTTTCTTTTCCATCAGCTGGTTCTGCACCGTTTTTACCTGTTATCCTGTCGTGAAGAAATATATCATCGTTCCCGCACTGGAGGCCCAGGTGCAGGAGAAGGAGACGTCCGACGCTCCGGCGGGGGAGGCCTCTTCCAATGTTGCGGAAGAAGAGAAACAGGATAGCCCATAAGCAATATGACAAAACCCCCTGCGCGGTTCATTAGAGCCGAGCAGGGGGCGTTCTTTTATGTTGTCAGCTGTGCATCATAAGATAAAGCCTGGCTGTAGCCCTTGCATCGCACCAGGCCCGGTGGGCGTTCTCCTGGGCGATGCCGTGGTAGTCCGTCAGATAGGACAGCTTATAGCTGGGGAGCCCCGGCCATACCCTGCGGGCCAGCTTCACCGTGTCCACCACGGGATTGGGGATGGTGATGCCCAGCTTCGCCGCTTCCCGATAGAGGAAAGAGCAGTCAAAGGAAGCGTTGTGGGCAATCAGCGGGTCGCTGCCGAGAAACTCCAGAAATCCGGGCAGCAGATGGGCAAAACGGGGCGCTTCCGCCACCATCGCATCCGTGATCCCGTTCAAGAGCTGAACCTGAAAGGGGATCGGGCAACCCGGGTTCACCAAGGAGGAGAACACGCTGATGAATTCCCCGTGCTCTACCTTCACCGCGCCAATCTCCGTGACGCCCGCCGAGGCTCCGAAACCTGTGGTTTCCAGGTCGAACACCACAAAGCTGTCATAATCCCGTTCCATGGAATACTTCATCCCGCCGCCTCCCTTGTCCTTTTCAGCTTACCACATTCGGAAATATCACACAATACCGCGGTTTACAAATCCGCACCGGCTTGGTACAATAGAAGCAGAAGAATTAAAAATGAAAGGATGGTCCTAAATGCTGGAAAGTAAATGCTTTGTTGATCCGTTGAGCACCCCATTTTCCCGCCGGGGCAGCTACCTCGCCTTCGCCAACCGCAACGAAGGCGATTCCCAGTTCGGCAAGAACACCCTATACCTCACCACCTGCAAGGGCGGCGGCAGCGGAATGAGCAATCTCAATTCCCAGAATTCCTGCCGTCAGATGTCCTTGGAGCTGCTTTGCAACGGGCAGAAGCTCCCCACCGTTATCTCCACCACCCCCGCCGAGGTCATCCTCCAGTGCCTCAAGGGCAGCGCCCGATTCTGCATTGCGGAGAAGAATCTGATCCTCGGCCGCGGGACTGACGGCCTGAGCCTCCGCATCAGCACCCAGCGGGGCGCCTTCGGCAGCACGCCGCTGCAGCTCCCCAACGGCACCTGGCGCTTCACTTTCTCCGACGATACGGGGCTGCTCATCGTTTTCCGCGGTTCCGTCATGGCCATGCCCGGCGGCGGCTTTGTGCTCAATCCGGACAAAGACGGCGTCTTTGAATTCGGCATCGAAGAATATGCTGTCGACCCCGGCACTCGTCCGCTGGATTCCTATCCTGCCTATGACGACGCCGTGAAGGCGGTGGAGAAGGAATTCGACGATTTCTGTGCCGGCCTTTATCCCAGCCTGCCCGCGGAATTCGAGCCCATGCGTCGCCAGGCCCTGTGGACCACCTGGAGCCTGATGGTGGACCCGGACGGGGTGACCGCCTACAAGCACACCATGGTCAAGATGATGCGCATCATCTTCGAGAGCGCCTTCGGCTGGCAGCAGGCCATGCAGGCCATCTTCCTGAGCAAAAACACCCGTCTGGCCTGGGATATCCTCCGCTCCTGCTTCGACCATCAGGACGCTAACGGACGCATTGAGGATGCCATCTCCCACCGCAGCGGCATGAGCGGCAGCATGAAGCCTCCCTTCCAGGGCGTGGCGCTGGACTGGCTGATGGAGCACTGCGATTTGAGCGATATCCCCCTGGAAGAGAAGAAGCAGCTCTATGACGGGATGGCGAAGTGGACCGAGTTTTTCTTCAAGCTCCGCGACCTGGACGGCGACGGGGTTTGGGAGAACCAAGGCGCCATCGAGACAGGCTGGGAGGACGCAGCCTACTTCTATGCGGGCTTCCCCCTGGCTTCCCCGGACATGAACGCCTACACCATCCGTATGATGGACGCGCTGGCGAAGCTGGGCAAGAGCATCGGCGTGCCGCAGGCGGAGTGCGATGCCTGGACGAAGCGGGCAGATGAACTGACGGAGAAGATCATCAAGATGCTTTGGAACGGGGAGCGCTGGATCGTGAAGAACGTCCGCACCGGCGCCGTGGGCGACTCTCTGAGCCTGCCCATCTTTGCCGCCCTGATCCTGGGTGACCGGCTGCCGAAGGACATCATCGACAAGACCGTGGACTTCATCTGGGCAAACGGCTTCATCACCCCCTATGGCTTCGCCTCTGAGAGCCCGGAGAGCCCCTACTTCAACCACGGCTTCACCGCAGGCAGCGTAATCGTACCCGCTCAGCTGATCTTCTGCCTGGCCCTGGAGGCAGCGGGCAAGCCGGAACTGGCGAAGGAAATGGGGCTCCGGTATGCCCGGACACTGCGGGACAACGGTATGTTCCATATTCACAATGCCCTCAATGGAAAGGGTGAACGCGGCCTGGTGGCTTTCGGTGAGAAGCAGCTCTTCTGGTCCTCCTGGGCCTCCTCCTGCTACCTCTTCCTGGCTGACCGCTACGGAAAGTAAGCATTTCGCCAAACCAAAAACCCGCCCGGCAGCCGCCGGGCGGGTTTTCATGCAAATGGCTCACTTCACCTTGTTCTTCTCCGCCAGCTCTTTTTCCAGGGCAAGACGGAAGCACTTGCCGCAGTAGGTGCATTTCTTCCCGGGCTCCAGACGGCAGGTCCCCATCATCTCCGGCCCGCCATAGATGAATTCAAAGCTTCCGTCCTCCTTCTTCCGGCGCACGACCCTGCCGCAGGTGCCGGCCAGGTAGACCGCCTGAAACATGACCGGTTTTCCGACTCTGACGAATTCCATGGGGCAGTGCCAGTAGCTTGCCGGGATGCGGACGATGGTGGGCTTGGTGATGGTGAAAAACTCCATCTTGTCCACGTTTTCGCCCAGCCAGAGGGTGATCTCCGCGTCGAACTCCTCAGGATGATACAGATCGCCGTTCATGAACACCAGGTACTCCTCTTCCCGATGGAAGTGGGCTTCCCGTTCCCAGCAAATCGGCTCCATGATGAGCTGCCATCCGGCGTTGTACTGCGCGCCGGGGATTTCCTCTTCACCGCGGAAATACAGCTGGGGCGAATAGCACCAGCTGCCCCAGTTGGTGTGCTCCACCTTCATTTCATGGACCAGAGGAGCGAACTTCTTTTCTTCTGACATATTCATGACCTCCCAAACAATTTGATGCTTACGGATCACTCGTCCTTGACTTCCATGTGGGGGAAGCATTTGCCGCAGATGTTGCAGCGCTTTTGGGGATTATAGCGGCACATGCGCACGTTGTCGCCGCTGTACATATAGCCGATCTTGCTGAAGCGGGGATTGCGGCCCTCTGGGGCGACGACCTTCACCTCGTCGGGGACCCGGTTGATGGTGCCCCAGGTGCCGGACATGAAAGCGGCCTGGAAGACCAGCGGCTTTTTCATTTTCCGGAAGAGAATGGGACAGTGCCAGACGTTGGCGGGGATACGCACCACGGTGGGCTTGGTGATGATCCTGGATTCCATGTGGTCCGGATCGTCTCCCAGGCGCATTTCGATCTCCGCATCAAAATCAAAAATGTTCATAGGGTCGGCGCCCATAAAGAAAATGTATTCGTCCGCTCCCTGATGGATGTGCGTGTCCTCCATATCGTTGGCTGCGGTGAAAACCTGGAAGCCGACGTGATAAGTCGCGCCCTCCATATAGGTCTCACCGCGGAAGTATGCCTGAGGAGAGGGACACCAGGCGCCCCAGCTGGTCTTTTCCTTGGGGACTGCCAGCACGTTCTTGCGAACCTCCTCGCTGAGGGCTGGCTTCGGCGCCTTCAGCACCGTGGCGTCGGAATAAGGCCTGGACTTATACTCCGGTGTGATGACGCAGTCCATAGAGGAGGGAGCCTTTTCGGCGTCATAAGAGCCGGTATCGGAATAGCTCTCCACGCCATCCTCGTTCACCACGTTCCAGGGCACAAATCGGTATTTCCTGGGCGGCAGCTTTTCGGGGTGTGCGTGACAGTAGCCGCAGTAGTCGCACGTCTTCTTCGGGTCGATACGGCAGAGCTGCAGCTCATCCCCCGTATAGAGCAGCTCCCGCTCTCCATCCTCCCGCTCGATGAAGCGCACGCCGCCGAAGCGCCCGGACTGGAGCGCGGCCTGGAAGAAGACGGGCTTATCCACCCGCTTGAAATCCAGAGGACAGTGCCACCAGCCCTGAGGTACGTGGATGATGGTGGGCTCGGTAATGACAATCTTCTCCATGCTGTCCAGCGTCTTCCCCAGGTAGAAGTGCACCTCTGCATCCCAGGAAGCAAATACGTCAGGCAGCTTAGCGCCGAGAATGATCAGGTATTCGTCCTCGCGGTGGAAGTGCGGCTCGTTTTCCAGGCGATGGGGCTCCGTAAACACCTGGAAACCGACGTTCAGGGTCGCGCCGGGCATGTCCGTTTCTCCGCGGAAGTAGGCCTGCGGGGAATGGCACCAGCTGCCCCAGTGGGTCTCTTGGGGCTCGAATTCATAGAAAAGCTTTTCGTATTTTTCCTGCATGGCGGCTCCTTTCTTTTCGATTCCTTAGATTGCGATGGTTAACGTTTGATTGTATTATACATGTTTATTCGGCGGATTCCAGCTCGATTTCCCGGCATAGTGCAATAATCCCCGCCCGGCAGCCGGCCGGGCGGGGAACGCAGTCATGGGTTACTTCGTCTCCTCCTCGTCCTTTTCCCCGGAGAGCATCACATTGGACAGGATGCCAAGGATGAGGGCGCAGGCCACGGTGCGGATCTCCACGGCGCCGAAGGTGACGACCATGCCGCCTACACCGGTGATGAAGATCACGGAGGCAACGAAGAGATTGCGGTTTTTGTTCAGGTCCACGCCTTGCAGCATCTTGAAGCCGGACACGGCGATGAAGCCGTAGAGCGCTACGCAGACACCGCCCATGACGCAGGAGGGGATGGTCTCCAGGAAGGCCACCAGGGGAGCGATCAGGGAGAAAATGATACAGGCGAAGGCTGCGCCCCAGATGGAGACGGTGGAGGCGTTGCGGGTGATGGCCACGCATGCGATGGATTCGCCGTAGGTGGTGTTGGGGCAGCCGCCGAAGAATGTGCCCACGATGGAGCCGATGCCGTCGCCCAGGAGAGTGCGGGTGAGACCGGGTTCCTCCAGGAGATTGACGCCCACGATGCTGGAGAGGTTCTTGTGGTCGGCCAGGTGCTCCGCAAAGACCACGAATGCCACGGGAACGTAAGCGCTGAAGAGGGTCACCAGGTAAGCTCCGTTGATTTGACTGAGTCCGCCCTTGCCCAGCAGGAAGGTGAAATCGGGGAGCTTGAGGACGCCGCAGTTACGGAAAGCGCCGTAGCTGATGACGAACAGCGCCGGATTATCCGTGGCTTTGCCGATAAGGTAGAAGATGGTGGCGGCGGCGTAGCCCGCCAGGATGCCGATGATGAAGGGTACCAGCTTCACGCCTTTTTTTCCGTAAGTGGAGGCCAGCATGGTGACCGCCAGAGTGATGAGACCGCAAATCAGGGCGACATAGCTGCTGCCGCCGCCGGCGCCGCTGCTCATGAGGTCGCCAACGGCGTTGCCGCTGAGGCTCAGACCGATGATCGCCACGGTGGGTCCGATAATGACGGGAGGCATCAGCCTGTCAATCCAGCGGACGCCGCAGAATTTGATGACGATGGCGATGACCACATAGACGAGACCGGCCATCAGCGCGCCGATAATGAGGCCCCAGTAACCGGCAGCCAGGGAAGCGGCGCCGGCGAAGGCAGAGCACATGGAGCCGATGAAGGCGAAAGAGCTGCCAAGGAAAACAGGGCTGGAGGACTTGGTAAACAAAAGGTAGATAATGGAACCGCAGCCGGCGCCGAAGAGTGCGGCGGAGGCCGTCAGGGCTGTTCCGCAGATGCTGTTGATGACGGCAGGGACTGCAATGGTAGCGGCCATGATCGCGAGCAGCTGCTGGAGTGCGAACAGCACGACCTGTCCGCCTTTCGGCTTGTCCTTAATGCTGTAAATCAGTTTCATGGGTTCTCCTCCATTTTCAATTCCGGCAGCCCGGAGGACAAAGAAAAATACCCCACCGTTTGTTCACCGGCAAGGTAACCACACTGCGCCTGTCCGCGCCCCCCCTGTGCGATTGTGCGATATCTTGTCGGCTTCCCGAGCCGTCTTAAAGTTATCAACTGCATGGTAGCATACAAGATGTGGTATGTCAACCGATTTTCCGTCAACAAATGGGAAAAACCGACAGGGTATTCCGGAAGCGCGAGGGGTCGGAAACGAGTTTTATCCGCTCATTTCCGCTTTTGAAGCGGCAGACGTTGACTTTTTCCGTAAACGGTGGTAAAAATATTTGTTATCACATGTCAAGGAGGCAGAATCATGAGCAAAGG
>JAEEGL014758087.1_pt1 | contig 26013 bp, 23 predicted proteins | sample 9134231 | NCBI WGS metagenome assembly JAEEGL01 (sample SAMN16246548, study PRJNA631951) | gut metagenome | biome: gut microbiome; feature: rumen; material: fiber-attached | host: Bos | place: Iran: Karaj | collected 2018-10 | reverse complement strand
AGGCATGAAGATAACATGACCACAGTTTTTCTTCGTGGGGAATACTTGCATAAGGAAGGCCTGAAAACAAAGTTACTTTTGTATTTTCTTCATATAAAACAATTTTTGGCGCCGGCAACTGCATAATCTCACATTCTAAGGCAATTCTATCCCATCCAGAACCAAGCTCTTCACACATCTTTAAGCGGCGCATCAAAGAAGAAAGAATCTCATTTCTTGATTTTGGAGGATTATCAATAAAGCGATTGATATCAATTAAAGGCACCCCAGGATTTGTTACTTCTATTCGCGATTCAAAAATCTCAACTAAAGGACTAGAACCAGAAACAGTAAAATCCTGATGAATTAAAGCATTGGCAATAATTTCGCGCAGGGCAATCATTGGGTATTTAGTTACAGTTTTGCGTACACTTTCGGTAATAACTTCTTCAGAAGGTAAAAGAGCTTCCAAAAATCCCATCAGTCCTTCAAAACCAACTGCATAACCTTTTGTGCCGTTAAATTCTTTTAATATCTTTAACTTTGTATCATCCACATACTGCACTACACGAATAGCCTTACGGGAAACAGAAGGAAAATCAGCAATACGCTTGGCAAAAAGAATAGCTCCAAGATTAGTAATTGAATAAAGTCCATTATCCTGCTTTACAACAATTTCATCTTCCAGAATATAATGCAAAATACCATCTTGATTTGATGGCAGTGTAATATTCTGTAAATCAAAATAAACCGAAAAATCTAATAATTTAAATATTTCATCTTTCGATAAATCCGATTTAGCAGCAAGCTTTTCAAAGTTTGTAAGTCTAAGTTTATCCCAAAGTTGTGCTTCCATTGTTGGAAAATCCCTCAACAACTTTGTATTACTACCAGACCTGATGTATGTATTTTTCTTGAAGGTTACAGGAGTCCCAAAAGCTTTTTTAATAACCAGAACTACAACCTTTTTACCATCAACAACTGTATCATAAAAATCATAATCTGCATTGTTTGATAAAAGAGTTCTAAGCCAGGTTCCAATTTCCTGATTACCTATTAGTTTTGAATACTGATTAAACTGTGTACCAACAACAGCATGCGTTTCATTATCCACACCCCATACCATATAGGCTTTATCTTTGCCTTTATAAGCAGCAGAATTTGCCAAAGCACTAATATCTTCACCAATCACATCAGGCTTACAATTATTGTGCTTGAATTCGAGCCATTCGGTTTCGTTAGGGAGAGAAATTAGTTCTTTGATTAACAGGGTTAGGTTTTGCATACTAATTATAGTATAAAAATAAATGTGTATTTGGTCAAACTTTTATCCTATAAAGATTTTCTATTCTTACCTTTAGTTATATTCTCTGCACCAATAATATCCGAATTAGAAATTTTATTCTTTGAACCAATTCTTATTGAATTATCTTTGTAAACAATTTGTATAATAACTGGAATTATATTTTTCTTTTGCTCTTTATCAAGATTGAAATCATAAGAATCGAGATTAACACCATTCTTTTCTAGTAAAAGTAGGATATCAAGAATTTTATTTTTTATTGAGGAATAAATGCCTGAAAAGTCATGTAAAGAAAAAATAAGTTTAGCATTTTGAATATATCCATTAACATATTTTTGTAAATAAGGATATGCAGCACTCTGAATTATACTTGCATATTCCCCTTCATCTTTCTTTATCATTGTTTCAATAGCAGCCACAGATTCTTTACAAGGCATTGTAACAATATTCAAAGCATCTAAGTCAGAAAAAGAAATTGGAAGATATTGATTATAGTAATATTGATAACCATGTAAAATATCACATTTTACTGTGCCCCGAATTTGTCTATATTCAGGAACTTTTGAATCATCAGAATAACCAGTTATCTCATTATTAACCCAGTGCATAATTTCTTCATCATCAAACCTTGATAGCAAGAGTTTCAAACGAAATAAAATATCCGATAGAGAACTATTGTTTTGAACTAAATCTAACATTACTTTACTTCTTTCCATTCTAAAACAAACCTTCAAAGAATAATCGGGTTTTTTCCCAAAATGAAAATGTTAGAATAAACCCTGCAATTATAGCAATAAAAACCCCACATATTATTGGATGTTTTTGAAAGAAAGACTTTTTTTCTGTTATTACTTTATCAGAACAGTTTTCTGCAATTACTGAATTCTTTATTTTGTTATTATCACCTATGTTTATACTCATCTGCCAACTCCTCAAACATTTTCTTTCGTTTATTATATAATACAAAGAGCTATTACAACTACAGCTACATTTGAAATCGTAGAAATAAATAATTAACTTAGAATATCTATCTTATTCTCATTCTTGATGTCGAAACTTCTATACCGGCAAGGCCTTTTTCGTTTAAAAAGTACTTTAGATTTTGTTTCAAATAATCTTCTTTATTATTTGGACCTATTATAATCTTTGAAATTATTTTTTCAGGTTCAAATGGAATTTCCAGATATGGAACAAACAACCCTTTTCTTACTCTAAATTCTGGTTTCGTATCACTCTGAAGAGTGAAACGATATTCATGTTCACAATAGTGTCCATACTGTTTTATTGCAGAATAAAAATATTGAAATACTTGCCTGTATTGTTCTTCCTTTTCAGCGGAAGTTTTAACTTTAGAAAGATTATCCAATCTTTCCAATATTACACCTTTGTATTCTTTTATAACATCATTAATAATTCGTTTAATTTTATCATTCACCGAATTATTAAAATCTTCTTCAACATAGAATACCGGACCATAATAGAAATCTATTTCATTATTTGATTCATAGAATAAATCAATAAGTGCTTCTCTATTTAATTCAATACAGAAAGATTGTTGAGAGCCATAATATGTCCATTGATGAATAAGGTCCTCTTCTGTGGAGGTAGAAAAAATATATTGATTTTTTTGAGGTAGCATTTCGCTTTGAAGTATACTATCTTCCCATTTCTTTGAATCATTAAAATAGTGCTTGAGGTAATTCTGAATAAAGTTTTCGTCATTCACATCATTCATATAATTTCGTTCAGAAAGCCATAATTTGTGATTGTTTATTATTCCTTCTAATCCATAAATATCAGTATAATGATATAAATACTTTTGTTTCACAAACAAATCATTTTTTTCAAGAACTGTTTTTATAATTCTATTAAACTGTTCATTTGATTCTTTATTCATTTTTCCAGCTCCTTCTCAAAAGAATAGCATATATTTAAACAATTACAAACTATTCTTCTAAACTGAGATCTAGTTCAGATAAATAGACTTTAACATCATCGAAAAAAGGGAAACCGATTTTTTTAGTTTAACAAAAATAATAATCGTGTTTCTTTTTTCAACCACAATATGCAATTGTAAAAAAGTTTAAGCCCTAAATGATAAAAAATTGGAAAATTTATATATAGGAAACTACTTAGTATTGTTCTGTAACCAAGGATACATTAATGGTAAATATGTATCCATTTCTTTATATAAATGAGGCCACTCACTTTTTACTTTTTTATCAAGATTCTTATTCGATAATAAATAATCATTTTTGAATAGATTCTTCCATTTATAAAGACACAGTTTTTCCTTATAATAATCACAAGCATCAATAACTAGCCATATAAAAGCTTCCGAAATTAAATTATATGCCTTATCAAAACTATCAACCGTATCACTAAATATCTTGGATTTCCATTTTTTCCTTTCAAGTTCATCTAAGGAATCATAATTTATATAATCGTCTGTCATAAAATATAATAGGACTTTTAATGCATAATTATTCACTCCATAGCCAGAGAGCGTAATAATATCTTCTTCAAAATATTTAGCGAAAAACCTATAAACAGCAATTTGTTTTGGAATGCTTTCTTCTATGTGATTTTCGACAGGAAGTTCTTTTTTTAAACCACTAACAAATGGAAGCGAATCATCAATATATTGATAGGCAGTATAAGAAATACCATGTTTAATCTGTTGTGTTTGTATATGAAATTTGTCGTTATATTTTTCGCGTTGAACTAATTTCTCAAAAACTGACTTTCCTATGAAGATTTGATTATCTTCAGCCATACCCATTATACGTTGCGCAAAATTAATTCCAGCGCCCGCTACATTAGTATTTCCATTGATATCATTTATAATATTATCATAATTTTCATTTATACCAATACGCAAATTAAATTGTCTTCTCATATCAACTTGTTGATTATTATAATTGTATAATTCTTGCAGTATTTTAATCGCAATTTGTAAATGAATATCATATGGATCAATTATATTAATTATACAAATACAAACGCCATCCCCAGTTGGTAAAAAAATCACATTTTTAGTATTAAGATTAAATGGTTTTATTGTTCTTTTAACAATAGTATTTAATGTATTAATAATATCAGATTGCGCCTCGACAGTTCTTTCGTGAGAATACTTTACAATATCTACAAAAACATATTTTACTAATGCTGTTTGTACTTCCATATCCTATCTCCTAAAGCTTTTTTTTATCAAAACTATTAACTAATGTCTACCCCTATAAAGCATATTTAGTAATAACTTATCCAGATATTAAAAAACTTATTATATTGTATTTCAGAAATGTTAGTATAGCAATATTTTAAATACATTCCATTTTTAAAAGTATGGTTTTCATACATTTTTTTCCAGACTTATAAAATTCATTCCTTTTAATAGAATAAGATTGTTTTTTCTAATAAACTGTGTTATATAGAATGTATGAAAAGCACTTTAAAGAAATTTTGCCCATGGTTTGTAATTATTCTCTTTATTTTGACAGGCATCATTTCTGAAATTGCTATTGTAAACAGGATTCAGATACTTGTCGTTTCTGATTTACGAGATATTTCAAAAGTGCTCCTTGGTGTACAAGCTACAGTCGCCGTTCTTTCCCTTTCAATTCAAGCTCTACTAGGTTCCTTTGTAGATAAAACATATTGGGGTATTTCTGTCTCTGACTTTTATAGCAACAAGAAAAATCCATATTTCACAAGTCTAACGGCTATAAAACTTACACTTGTCTTTCTTGTTTTAAGTTTCTTTTCACTACTTATAAATAAATACAATTTATTGATAATGCTTTTTCTTGCTACACTTTTCATAATTATTTACACGACTGTTCAAATTTTTCATGTATTCAAAGGAGAAAATGCGGTTATATCAGACATAAAAGAAATGTACAATAAAAATTTTGAACAAAATAAGCCAATCGCAAAAAAAATTGAATTGTTCAAGTTGTATTGTACAGACTGGAGAAATCAAATAACTGAACAGGCAGAAGCCACATTCCAGGAGTATGAAAACACTTTTTTCAATTTATTTGAAAAACTAATTGAAGAACATAATGCAGAATGTATCAAAACAATCTGTCAAATGTCAAAAGATTTAATCAAATATCTTCTTACAGATTCAAACGAAGCAAAGAAAAAACAAGGTATAAAATTTTTAGAAGCAATTTATTTCAATATTGCTTTTCTAGAAGTAGATATCTCAGAAAATTCTAATTTTCTAAAATGCTTTTCATTATTATCAGAAGTAATTCAGGAATTGTTGAATGTACTAAAATCAATTTCTCCACAGTGGTTGGAAGACAATTTCGATTGGTATAGTTTTATTGGACATGTAGATATAGTGGCATACAAATATAATTTATATGCAAAGAATGATGAGCTCTCCTCGTCATTAAGAATTGCAATTCAAATGGGAATATTGTAAAAAAGGAGGTATTTAAAAAATGATAATCAAAAACAACCCTTTTTCCAAAGATGCCAGTACAAAAAGATTTTTCGACTGGTCACTAAAAGGCCAATATTCCTCTGATAATGAAAACTTCTCTCTTCATCGTTACAAAGAACTATTTGTATATTTTGTAAGCTGCTTTCGTAATGGCAAAATTGAAATGCTTAAAAATGATTTATTTAATGAAACATGGGAAACTAATTATAATCATACAATAGGTTGCAGAGTTTTTCATCTTGCTGTTAACTGTTATTTATATTATATAGGCTATAGAGAGAAAACTTCTTCCGTAAGTCGTGAACAAAGAAAACTTGCTCAAGATATTTTAGAATCGATAAAAGAACCCAATACAAAATATTATAAATTCTTAAACATGCAGGATATCAAGGTTTCGCACATTTATTATTTTCTTCAAGAATCAGAAATAATGCCGAAAAATGAAATTGGCAAAGTTCTTATAATTCCCGATATCTGTCGAGATTTTTATATTTTTTCGCTTCTTTTCATTTGTCGTTACCAACCTATAAATATCAAAGAATGCATAACAAAAAACTCAGACATTTCATATTTTCGAAAATTTATTACAAACGCAAAAAAAGAAAAAGAAAATTTATCTTCTTTTTTTCAAATCTTTAACATTGGTAACAAAGCAATACAGATTGACACCTTATATTCAATTCTTGAGAATTCACTGCAACCACTTTTCACAGAAATGACCATTCAAGATTCTATAACAAAACTAGAACAATATCATGCTCAATTCTCAGAAGAAGTGTTGGTAAATGAATATAAAAAACAAATTTCAGAATTTGTAACAAAATCATTTTCTGCATTAAAAGCACAACAGGGAACAGTTTGCACGATTCAAAATGCTGAACTTATAAACTATCGATTTCTTACACACTTTGTAGGAAAGACAATGGATAAAATGACCCTAGATTCACTTCAATTCAACATATTTTGTTTTATCTGCACTTTTCTTCTGAAACACAAACTTATAACTGAAACTGATAACATTAATATAAAAGACACACAAAAATTCTTAGATTATTTGGAAAATGAAAACTTAGATTTTCTTATCGGTTCGCCAGATGTTCTTCAACCGCACGATTACAGAAATCTAGAACAACTGGAACGTTACGAAACAGAATTTAACAAACTATATATTCTCGGATGGTTTAGAGACATAATAGCTTTAAAAAGCAATTTCATTTCTATTAAGCTTACAAATATTAATATAAATATCTCTATTCCTTCCATAAAAGATATGCAAGATGAATATTCAAAAGAAAATGGTTTCTTTTATAAGAAAGGAAATATTGAAAAATTTACAGAAAAAGAATTTGTTCAATATGTTCAGAATACTTATAGAAATTTGTCTGTTTCATCAGATATTGTAATAACACTATCTGATAAATATGTTGGGAAATATATAAGATGTTAAAAAAAAAGGCGATGCTTCTATCAGAGCATCGCCTTTCACATTATTGCAAGAAAGCAATTTATTTTCCGCGCTTTTTTATTTCTTCCGCCACCTTCTTTACATCCTGAATCTTGCCTTTGGCGGCTACAAGGAGGGCGTCGTCTGAGTCTACAATTACAATGTTGTCCAGGCCTATGGTGGCAATGGTGCGTTTGCCGCCGCGGATGTAGGAAGAAGTTGTGTCAAGAGTTATGACATCCTCTCCTTTAATAACATTCATATTCTCATCTTTCTTACTGATGTCATAGAGGGCTGTCCAGGAACCTACATCGTCCCAGCCGGCATTCAATTTTACAATCATGCCTTTCCTGGTTTTTTCCATAACGGCATAATCTATTGAATTACCTTTTATCTGTTCAAAAGATGCTTTATCAAGCCAGACAAAATCACTTTCTTCTTTAGCTTTTGAATACGATTCTTTTGAAAGCCTTGCCATTTCCGGTTCAAATTTTGCAAGTTCTTCCAAAAATGTTTTTGCCTTAAAAACAAACATACCGCTGTTCCAGGAATAAAGACCGGTTGCAAGATATTCCTGGGCTGTTTTTAGATCCGGCTTTTCTACAAACTGTTCAAGGGAATAAACATGATGTTCTATTTTCTCGCCGCCTTTTATATAACCATAACCAGTTGCAGGGAAATTCGGAACAATTCCAAATGTAACCAGATACCCTTTTTCTGCCTGCTTAGCTGCCAAAGTTACAGCTTCTCTATAGGTATCTCCATTCTTTATCACATGATCACTAGGCAGAACAATAACAACAGCTTCTTCATCCTGTTCCATAGCCGCACAACAAGCCGCAGCAATAGCAGGAGCTGTATTCTTAGCCATTGGTTCCAAAAGAATATGTGGTCCCTGAGCCTGTCCAAGGGCCATCTCATCCATAACCTCACCAATCTGCTGTGCTACTAAAAAACGATGAGCTTCGCCACAACCTATAATAGGTATCCCTATTTCCAGTCCTTTAAGTCTAAGCAAAGTTTCCTGAATCATAGTTCGTTCACTAACAAGAGGCAAAAACTGTTTCGGGTGGTCACCCCACGAAAGAGGCCATAGACGGGTACCAGCGCCACCAGAAAGAATAATTGGAATAATTACCATTTATAATACCTTCTAAAGGAAATTATGCAGTTACAGTTTATTCTACAAAAGCATTTTTTTTATAATTCAATCTTATTTACATTAACATTGTAAATTTCATATTTACCAAATTTATAATTAAAAAGAAACTTAAAAAGCTTTAGCTGTCTCTTTATTCTTTTTACTGTAAAGTTCTGAAACAATCTAAAAATAAATTCAATACCATGATTAATAAAGAATTGCGGTGCTCTTTTTACAGCCCCTGACCAAAAATCTATAGAGCCACCATTTCCAAAAATAATTTTCACATTTAATTTATCAAAATTCTGTGCAATCCACTCTTCTTGTTTAGGACAGCCTAAACAAACAATAAGAATGTCAGGTTTTGAATCATTTATTTTATTAACGAGATCATCATCATTTATTTCACTATACCCGTCAAAAAAATCAACTATTTTAGTATTCTTATATTGTTCTTCAATTTTATTTTTGGCTTTAATAATATTTTCTTGTTTACTACCATATAAGAAAATTTTTATTTCTCGATCAATTGGCAAATAAGTAAAAAAATCTGTTCCAGGATACCTATAATTTGTTCCATATTTAGTATTACATTTTTTATTTATTGCATACAAAAGGCCAACCCCATCTACAAAATTATATTTACATTTAGCAAAATATGACTGTAAAAGGAAAGATTGTTTTTGCTGCATAAATATCTCTGGGTTAATAAATGATATTATATTTTTTTCTTCATCTAAAAGATGATTAATAATCTCTTTCATCTCTTGCAAATTATCAGGAAATGATACTTGAACTTTATCAATTATATAATTATGAATCATTTTAATATGCCCTTTATTTTCGAGATTTTTTTTTCATCAAAATTCTTCCAAATAGAATTAATATCATTTATAACTTATATTTTTAGATACTAGAAGTATATAGAAATATAAGTTTCTATAATAGAGTCTTAATGATATTCCCGTTTCCTTTCATAAAATTCTTGCTCATACTAATCTAGATAGATTTTTTTAATTTTTTTATACATTTCAGTATCAGAGAATTGTTCAACCTCTTTAGGTTTTATCTGTATATTATTTAGTTCCTCTATTTTTTTATTTAAATCAGAATTAGCATCTTCAAAATTGAAAAGAAATTGTTCGGCATTAACAGTTTTTAATATATAAGTAAAACTTGTATTGGTATTTGCAATAATCTTGCGATTAGATAACAAACACTCAGCTAAAGTCATCCCAAATCCTTCATGTAAAGATGGCATAAGAATATAATTAGATCTTGAAATCTGTTCTTTTATTTCTTCGTCAGTCTTCGGGCCAACAAACATTACCTTTTGTAATAGTTCTTTTTCATTAAGAATACTATCAATTTTAGCCATGTAATTTTCATCATCTGCTTTACCAATAAATATAGCCTTATAATCAAATTTCAATGATGCTAACTTTGTTAAACATTCAATAATGCCTTTATTTGGAGCTATTCGGCCCCAATACATAAAACAAATATCATTTTTGTTACACTTATTAGGAATATTGCTAAACTTGTAAATATTTACACCTGGGTAAACCCTACATGTATTTTTTATTTGATATTCTTTTGCAATATTTTCATCTTGCTCAGAAACACAGATAAACTTATTATAAAACTTTTGATATCTTGTAACTATGTTCTTGAAAAAAAACTTTTTAATTAATAAATGATTATTCGTATGAAAAATAAAACCATGAGATGAGAGAAATAATTTATAATGATAATTTTTCTTTTTTTTGGCTAAATATGAATATAAAAACTTACAATCATTTAAATGTACAATATCGGCTTCTTCGATTTCCTCCCTTATCATAGATAAAAAAGAAATGTTTTTTACAAATAAAATTCCACTTAAAGAAAAAACTGGTATTCGTAAAATTTTTATAGAATTTTCCATATAAACTTGTATATGATTTATTGTTACATCTGCTGTAATAACAACGATTTCTTCACCTTCTTTAGAAAAAAAATTAGCTAGATTGTTAACATAAATCTCAACTCCTCCAATGTGAGGTAAGTAATTTGGAGTAATATACACAATTTTCATCTTCATCCTCTTATTAAAACACAAATCGATTTTTTTAATGTGTTTTAATTGTAATACATTTCATTTTCATAATAACTAATGAATAAATCACAATAGTATTTGAAAAAATCATTACCCGTATATTTGTACAAGGCATCTAAAAGAGCAATATGATAATCATGACTATATGCTGTCCCATAATTAATTTCGCAATCTCGTAATAAATGAATCAAATCATAAGATGTCGAACCATACAAGTCATAATAAGGAAGTTGTAATTCTATTGATTTACAACCTTTATTGAAAGCATCTAAATATTTTTTACAATTTGTTGTTTCATACCAATCATGTAAACCTACTAATGCAAATAAGTTCCCATTTAAAACAAAGGAATTATCAGGTGCTACATATTCTTCATATATAATACAAGATTTAAATTGTTCTAAATCTGTATGTAAATTACAAAACTGCTGTAAATTTGTGGAACAATTATCTATAAGGTATAGACACACACTATCTCCTATTGTTTTATACTCTTCTTTACCTGTTATTTTAAAGGCTCTTCCTAAAACTGATAAAACCTGACCTTGGGCCATTGCAGAATACCAAGGAGATACTAATATGATATCATGCATAATGAAATCAAAATTATATGGAACTGCACCATTTATTGTATATGAACATAAGTAATCAGCTAAACATAAAAAATGATTTTTTTCTTCTATTGTCATTTCTTTGGAATAATGTGCTAATGCATATTGTGCAATTTGTGTCGGATTATAATTTTGTTTATTATCTTTATCTATTGAATAGGGAATTCCATTTTCATCCAGTGGCATATTATTATCATACTGTCCATAACTACCAAAATACATATCTTCTATTGAATAGTTATCTTGCAAATATTTTTTATAATTATTCGCATAATAATTTTTTTTTCTTCTTCTACCCTCGTTTACCAGTTTTTCACTTATTAAAACATTTGGTGAGTTTCTTGTTTTATTTAAATAGTAATGATATGTTTTTGTTGATGAAATGATTAATTCATGCCATCCAGTATCTAAATTTGTAAAATCAATAATACATTCTTTTCCTTTGGTAATTCTTTTCTCGTCAACTGTAATAGTATACTGCTCTGTATTACTAAAAAATAAAAGATTATTACTAACAAGTAAAGTTTTATCTAAAGAAATAGGTAATTCTATCTTTTGAAGTCTTTCTGAATAATTATTTGATAGATTTGAACAAGAAACTAAAAAAAATGAGATTATTAATAGGATAATATAATCTTTAAACTTCATTTTTTTCTTATCATAACAATAAATTATTTTGAGAATTTTTAAGAATTTTTGAATTATTTGAAATTTGATTTTTATATTTTCGGTTTATTTCAATGATTAAACTCATACATAAAAAGAAAGAGGAGTCTGGGAAAGATAAGGAGATGCCAGACAGAAGAAAAGCAAAAATTATTATAAAGCAATTATTTTTTGAAACAAAATTTAATCGAATTATCCAAAAAAGAAAATAAATTATTCCTACAATTCCTATTTGTCCTAAAAACAAAGCAATGTGTAAATGCCCATACGCTCCTTCTTTATACGAATATGCATATTCTCCTTTTCCATAACCAAACCCAAATAGAACATTGTTTAGACTATAGTTATGAACACGATTTAATCCTTGTAATATTTCAACTTTACTTCTGAAACTCGCATCATTTAGGAGAAACTCATATAATAGTAGGATACAAATAGGGATAGCTAATATATTAAGAATAATTAATATAAAATGTCCTTTTTTAAATTCTTTGTATAAAAAGAGAATATATCCAATTACTATTATTGTAAGCATTACTGATCTAGACATTGACATAAATCCAAAAAAGATTAAAAGATTTCTCTCTTTCTTAAAAGTTTCGTCATTTGTAAGTTTAAATAAAAACACAGTTAAACATAATATCCAAAGAATAAAAAGGCCCAAATAATTACAATCAGAATATGAAAAAGAAAGATGCTTCATATTCTTGTATAAACCAAAAAAATCTCTTGTAAGAACATAATCTTTAGATATTACAAAAACTCGTATAAAAAGTTCCAAAAAAAGATAAATATTTAAATATTTTAGAAGTCTTTTTATTACTACTATCGTTCTCGGTAATGAAATATTTCTAACAATTGAATCAGAAATAAAAACATAAAGAATTGGTAGAGAATAATTCATTAAATAATAAAGGATTGAGAGATCTGATGGATTTCCAGAGAATAAAAATGAAAAAGAACCAAGTATAAAAATAGCCAGTAGCCAACATATAATTTTATAAGACATTACTAATGATCTCTGCAATGCAACAAGAATAAATAGGAAAAAAGTAAATAAAAATCCAATAAGATGTAATGCTGCAAAATATTTAAATCTAAAGAAACAAAAGCAAAGCATTATAGAAAATAATGTCTCGAGAATATTTTGTTTTAATAATTTTATCATCATAAAGATAGTTACTCCGTTAAGACTTTTTCCCACTGTGGAATAATTTCGTCTACATTGAATCTTTTACTTTGTAAAATTGCATTTCGTGAAAAACTTTGTAATAATTCTTCATTTTCAGCAAAACTCATCATAGCATTAAGAAATTCTTTTTTTTTATTATTTTTTATAATAAAACCTGATTTTTTATCTGATACAATTTCACTTGGTCCCGTCTCTGTATCATAAGAGATAACAGGTATTCCACAACTTTGAGCTTCGATAAGAACCATTGGTAATCCTTCATGTCTAGACATCATTAACATACAAGAAGAATTTTCTAATTCTTTTTGAACCATATCTGTTCGTTTGATATAATTAATTCGTTTGGTATAATTAGTGTTTTTTTTAAGTTCTAATAACTTTTTGAGGTATTCGCCTTCACCAATAATTTCAAAAGACCAAGTTTTATTAATATCACAAAACTTCTTGATACAATCTAGCAAAGAATCAAATCCTTTTGCCTTCGTAAGACGACCTATATATATAAATTTTTTTGCATCTAACTTAGGGGGGTGGTTGTAAATAATATTTGTAAAATTATAGATTACATGTATATTTTTATTAATTCGTTTATATTTATTTAAATCTTTATATGTTAAGCATATAACTTTATCAAGTTTTGGAAACAATAAATTCCTTATCAGTTGTTGCCAGAAAGGTATTCCATGAAACGAATTATGCTCCCAGCCTATAGAAACAGGTTTGATTTTTCCTGATATGGTTGCAAGTATTATATTACATATAATACCAACTCCAATTATTACATCAAAATCATTAATTAATTGATTATTGTTTTTTAAGAATTTTAAATATTCAAATTTAGTAAAGAAATTTATTCTCTTTGCTGGAATACTGGCTTTTATAAATGTTATTCTTTTATCTAATATATATAAACATTGTTTGTCAGTTTTATCAAAAGAAAGAATCGTTATATCATGATACTTACATAATTCGTTTGCCAAATTTGCAAGCATACGTTCTCCACCACCATTATACGAAAAATCTTTACTTAAAAACAGTACTTTCATAATTTCTATTTTTTCTCTATTAAGGACAATAATTTTTGGGCTTGTATTTTTCTATTATACTTCTCTATTTTTTCATAAGATTTTTTTAAGTGCATATTCTTTAAAGACTCACGATTATTTAATTGTTCTAATAAGAATTCTTTTATCAATTCTATGTCTTTTCCAAGACAAACTCCACTATTGGTTTCTTTTATTAACATACCTGCAGATGTATTGTAAGAGCAACCTATACCTAAAATAAACCTTGATACATATAAATATTCAAAAAGTTTTCCTGTTAATACTCCTTTTACTTTCGGATTATCATATTCTAAAAATAATACAGCATCACTATTATATTGGAGTTCTAATGATTTTTCACGAGATAAAAAACCTAAATACTTGTAAAAACTATCAATTTCATATTTATTAACTAAATCTTTCACATTCGCTGTTTTATCTCCAGCAAATTGTATAACCAAATCATTTGGGGTTATAATTCCATTATTATAAAGTTCACTAATTGCTTGGAACAATGGTTCTGGATCTCTAAATCCTTTATATATACTTCCTAAATAAGAAATAGTATATTTTGAATTGATTTTCCTTTCATTTTTGAATAAAAAATTAAAATCTTCAGTATCAAAACCATTATATATAGTTTCAACAGGAGTCTTTGTTAATAAACGTAAAGTATTTGCTAATTCATCTGAAACTGTTGTTATGTAATCTGCCTTTTTATGTATTTTTCTTTCTAAGTATTTTTCTAAAGGATGAAAAAATAATAAACCATGATATATATGATTTCTAGTCCATAAATCACGCCAATCACAAATCCATTTTCCATTCCATCCTGATTTTTTTAAATATAATCCAGCATAATGAACACTATATGGTCCACCAGTTGTAACAACCAAATCCCAGTCAATTTTTGGTAGTTTTTTTACAGCTTCTTTTATCCATTTATCATGCCAATCTGGATATCTACAGGTAAGAAAACAACCAGTTTTATCTCTAAATTTTGTATATATTGATTTAAGTAATGCTAAACAATTATTTTTAAATGTATTTCTTTTACTACTTATTGTTTCTGATTTTTCAGTCTGTATATTTTTATTGTTTCTAAAAGGAATTCTTAATGGTACATCAATAATAGATAAAAAAGAACAATCAAGTTTCAAATCATTTTCATGAGAATATTTAGTTTCCGTTAAAATAGTTACATTGTGCCCCATCCTAGTCCACCATTTTGCCCATGAGTAAGGCCTTAGTGAAGCAATGGCATTTTGCGGTGGGAAAAAAACCGATACAATAAGTATATTCATTTTATTATCCTATATATATTTTTGTAATGATATAGAAAACTTGTTAATTTATTATAATTTTAATAATTCTTTACAAATTAATTCAGCACAATTTCCTTTTCCATAAAGTAATTCTTGTGATTCAGGTCTTCTGATGTTCTTTATAGTCTCGATTATCTTTTTAGAATCTGCCCCAGCCAGCGTATTCCAGCCACTCTCTACAAGTTCCACCCATTCGGTTGAATCACGCATGGTTATACAAGGCTTTTCAAAAAAGAAGGCTTCTTTTTGCACACCACCACTATCAGTCAAAACACACTTACAGTTTTCTTCGTAAGCTATCATTTCAAAATATCCAATAGGGTCAATAAGTTTTACATGGCTTCCAAAGTTCAGATTATTTTGAGCAAGAATCTTTCTTGTTCTAGGATGTACGGGAAAAACAAATCTCTCGTCATTCAATTCATTAATTGCCTTTACAATAGAATTTAATCTTTCAATGTTATCTGTATTTTCCTGACGGTGGATTGTAAGAAGAATAAAATCTTTATCATCAATTTTCACATTGTTATGTTTTCGATAGTAAAGACTTGCCTCATACATAATATCACCTGTCATGCAAACCCTTTTTTTGTCAGCAGTAGGCTTAATGTCATCTCCACAATCAATAATTCCTTCTGCATCAAGATTCTTTATTGCAGTTTGAGTAGGGCAAAAAAGGTAGGTAGAAAGATGATCTGTAAGGCGTCGGTTTTGTTCTTCTGGCATAACCATCATAAAGGACCTCAAGCCTGCCTCCACATGAATAACAGGAATCAAAAGCTTGCTTGCCGCCAAAGCTCCCGCTAGAGTCGAGTTTGTATCACCATAAACTAAAAGGGCATCTGGCCTTTTTTCTAGGAGCAACCCTTCTATTCCAGATAGCATTGCACCTGTCATTTTTCCATGACTTCCACTTCCAAGGTGCAGGTTTATATCAGGCTGTGGAATATCCATTTCCTTAAAAAACACTTCGCTCATATTAGCATCATAATGCTGTCCTGTATGAACCAAAGTTTCTTTTATTCCTAATGTAGGATTATCACGAAGATAACGGCTTAATACCGCAGCTTTTATAAATTGCGGTCTTGCTCCAATAACTGTAACAATATTCATAAATACCTCAAATTATCACTATCTGTTGTGAATCAATAATAACCTAAATATACTTACTTAAATATTTGTCCATATATTCTTTTATTTTATATCTATCAAAATTTTCCTTAATATAATTATATCCGTTTATGGCATATCGTTTTATTTCATCTTTATTATCTAATAAGTACTTCAAATTATCTACAATTTCATAATCATGAGTTTCTAACCAAGCGTCATTGAATTCATAAGGAAACTCAGAAGGTATAGCACTCATTAAAACAGCATTACAACTTGCCATTGCTTCTAATCCAAAAATTCCTGGTGTTAATAAATAAAATTGATTTAATACAATATGAGATTTCTTTAACTCTTCTATAACGATAGAATTATCAACACCCGTTAATTCAATATAATCAAAATCATATCCTTTTGACTTTAAGGTCATAATAGCTGCTCTTACCACCGGAGTCCCTTTAACATTAGGATTAGACGGTGCATGTAAAACCCTAATTCTATCGAAATTTTCAAATTTATTCATACAATTACATATTTTTTTCGAATCAAAAAATGGAGGAAAAAAGTATTGCTCTGATTTTAAATAAGAAATCTGATCTCTTTTTTGTGAAAAAATAAGAGATCCGTATTTATCAGCTAATAATGCATTTTTTTTTGCATTAATCTCCATAATATCTGTATTGTTCAAAATATAATCATAATAAGTATTAAGCTTAAGTTCTGAAGCTTGTTTTTTAAATAGTTCTGGAGACCTTATTTCACTTCCCAAAAAAATAAAAATTATTGGAATCTTTCTTTTTGAAATCTTTTTAAATTCTGCTTCTTTAAAATATGTAAAACTATTTGCTCCTAAATAAATAAAACTTTTTGCATTTTTTAATAATTTTCCAAATACAAAGGGTTTTTTTAAATATTTGATAAAACGATTTTGAGAAATTTCAATATCATATTTTAGGTGACTATAAAATCTATTTGGATTATCACAATAAGTAAGAATTTTATCGCCATATATTTGTTGTAAAGCATACAATGTTCCTGCAATTTCTATACAACCAACAATAGCAACTTTTTCTTTCTTTTTTGTAAAACAATAGCCAAGCCATATCAAAGGTTCGTGAAATATTTTTCTATAAATAATTTTAAACAATTGAATTAAGAGCTTTTTCATATTTTAAAAAATTCCTTAGCAGGACATCCAAAAGTCTTTGTATTATCAGGAATATCTCTATCTACAAAACTATTAGCGCCAATTACAACACGATTCCCTATTCTACACCCCATTGCTATGACTGTATTAGGTCCTATATATACATTATTCCCTATTACAACTGGTGCATGTTCTACATCAATATTATTTATTGTTTTTTCAACAGAATTATGTGTATAAATATGAACTCCTGCTGATACAGAACAATTATCACCTATTTTTAGACCACCGCCAGAACCATCTAGAATTGTATATGGTCCAATCCAGGTATTTTCCCCTACTTTTACATCACCTAAGACAAGACAAGAATCATACACAGATGTACCTTTACCAAATCCCATCAATTCTGCACGTTCCCATCTATCTATAAAATAATCTGCTGCAGAAAGGAACCTGTTAAATTTTGCTTTTTTTTCTTTTGTTAATGATAAGAGAAGTCTTTTTATACCTTTAAATAATAATTTATTCATTTTTATAATAGTTTTCCAGCAGCTTCTAGAATTCTCAGAAGTCTTATACCTTGTTCAGGATTAGAAAGTGATGCTTTATTATCTTTTATACAACAAACAAAATGATTGACACTATTGTAAAGAGCATCACCCCCTTTTACATCAGGAGACAAAATATCACCTTGCCGAGTTTTAATAACATAGTCATTATATTCTGAACCAATATTTTCTTTTGTTAATCCACTGTCGTAAATCTTTAATTTTTCTACAAGACTTACATCATCATATACTAACATCTTTTTTGTTCCTGCCAATATCAGTTTTCTTTCTTTTATTGGAGAAAGCCAATTTGCTTTAATGTTTGCAATAAATTTTTCAAATTTAAGAAGAACAAAAGTTGTAACTTCACTTTTATTAATACTCTTTTGTCCAATTGCATCAATATGAATTGGTAAACCAGGATTAAAAAGATAATCCATAATGGAAAGATCATGAATAGTTAAATCCCACATTGAATTAACATCTTGCTTTACCTGTCCAAGATTCATTCGTGATGCATCAAAATAAAGGACATCTCCTAGTTCACCACTATCATAAAGTTTTTTAATATATTGAATATAAGGATGATACATCATTATATGGTCTACATGAATAATCAATCCCTTTTTTTCTGCAAGGTCTTTTAAAGTTTCAGCTTCTTGTACAGTAGATGTAAAAGGTTTTTCAACATAAACATGTTTTCCAGCTTCTAAAGCCTTTTTTGCAAGTTCAAAATGAGCACTTGTTTCTACAGCAAGTGCTACTGCTTGAATAGAAGAATCTGCTATAACTTCATCAAAGCTTTCAATATACTGCACTGCATTTACATATATACTTTTAGCTTTTTCAAGGCGATCTTTTTTCTTATCACAAATATAAACAAAATCAACTTCCGGATTATTGTATAGTTGTTTTGCTACATTTGGTCCCCAATAACCATAACCTATTAATGCAATTTTAATCATTTCTATTTTCCTTCAATAAAAGCAATAATTGCGTAACAAACCTCTTTATAGTTTACATCATCATGACAAGGTAATGTTATAGTATTCATAAACAAATCATTTGCGACTGGTTGTAATGAGTTGTATTTTTTTAAATAATAGCTGCAGCCCGAAAGACAATATGTTCCTATTGTTGTCTCAATTTCTTTAGCTTTGAGGTAAGCAATAAGTTCATCTCTGTTTACATTTTGTGGTACATAAAAAACAGCAGATTGTACATTATGAATAACATTAGAAGATACTTTTTGAGGTATAATTCCATAAGCACTTAACTCTTTTGAATATGCTGCTTTTAATTCTTGACGTCTTTTAATTACATCATCTAAATGAACTAATTGTTTAATTCCCATAATTGATTGTAATTCAGGAAGTCTGTAATTATATCCATAATCAACAAAATCAAATTTTCCATTTTCCACTACAGCGCCATGTGCAAGCTTAACTTTTAACAATTCACTATATTCTGTATTATTAGTAAGGATTGCCCCACCTTCACCCGTTGTAAGAAGTTTTCTTGGATGAAATGAAAAACAAGTGATATCAGATATATTACCACATTTTACTCCATTTTCAGAACTACCTAAACCGCATGCCGCATCTTCAATTAATGGGATTCCGTGTTTTTCGCAAATAGTTTTTATTTCATGAATTCCTGATGGATTTCCTAAAGCATCAACAAAAATAACAGCCTTTGTTTTTTTTGTTATTTTCTTTTCCAAATCTGCAGGATTCATATTATAAGTTTCTTTGTCTACATCAGCAAAAACTGGTGTAGCATATAAATCTTCTACTACATTTACTGTTGCTGGAAAAGAAAAATCAGAAACAATTACTTCATCACCTGGCTTTATATCTATTATTTTTAATGCCATTGTTAAAGCTGTTGTTGCAGATGTGGTAAAGAATCCGTATTTAGCACCTGTATATTTTTTTAATTCATTTTCAAATTCATGTACATATTTACCTTTTGTAAAAATTCCAGAGGTAAATACTTCTTTGAATTCTTTCTCAATATCTTCGAATTCTATATAAGGTTTTATTAGTCTCGTCATTTCAAGTTCTCCTTAAAATCATTTATATACCATTCTATAGTTTTTTTCATACCTTCCTCAAATGAGGTTAGATGATAATCAATTAGCTTTTTTATTTTTGAATTATCAGCATTATGACATTTTACATCAGCACCCCTTTCAGCTCTATTCTCAATTATACCATCATAATGCATAAGTTCACAAACCTTAGCAATTACATCTTTTATACAAACTTGATTATTCGTTGAAATATTTACAGAATCACCTTTTTCCATAACTGGAAATAACTTAACTATCGCGTCAACAGTGTCTTCTACATAAATAAAATCACGACTTTGAAGTCCTGTACCATAAATGGCAGGTTTTTCCCCATTGAAAATTCGCCAGGCAGTAATAGGAATTACACCAGCTAGATATCCTCGATAATTCTGTCTTGGTCCATAATTATTAAATGGTCTAACTATGAATGCATCTAAACCGAACATTCTTACATAAGTTTCAAGTGCAATATCAGCAGCAGCTTTTCCAGCGGCGTATGTAGTCATAGGATTTTTTGGATGTTTTTCATCCATAGGTTCGTAAACAGCAGTTCCGTATACTTCAGAAGTAGAAAAGTGACATAAGGTCTGAAACTTTTCTTTTCTCTGAAATTCCAAAAGATTTAATATTATTTTTGTATTAGTATCATAAGCATTTGAAGGATTTACAAATGAATAATTCAAGGCTTTGGTTGCGCAATTTATAACAATATCAATATTATATTTTTCAAAAATATATTCCAAACTTGAATATAATTCTGCATCATCTTTTATAAAATCAACTTTACCAGTTGAAATTGCATTACGAAGATTTTCTTCTCTACCACAGAAAAGATTATCCATTACTATTACTTTTTTTGCATCCTCTACAAGAAGCCTGTCTACCAGATTACTACCTATAAAACCAGCTCCTCCAGTTACCAATATTGTTGAATCTTTAATTTTTCGCATTCTTTATATCCTCATAGTTTATACCACATTCAGAACATTCTGAGCACGGATTTAATTTATTACCACATTTACAAATTTTATATTTGATTCTTGCTGGGTTACCTGCTACTAGCGTAAAAGGAGGAACATCTTTTGTAACTACACTCCCAGCTCCTACAAGAGCATATTCTCCTATTGTTTTTCCACAAACGATAGTCGAATTAGCTCCAAGAGAAGCACCTTTTTTTATAAGAGTATCTGTTATTTTCCAATCTTTATTAAATGCTCTTGGCACATAATCATTAGTAAAGGCAACATTTGGTCCTACAAAAACATCATCTTCAATAGTTACCCCATGATAAACGGAAACTCCATTTTGGATTTTTACACCATTTCCTATAGTAACTTTTTCATCAATATATGTATCTTTACTTATAATACAATTATTACCAATTTTTGCAGAACCACGTACCTGTGCATTAATCCAAATCTTCGTTCCTTCACCAATTTGAGCCCCTTCTTCAACGAAAGCTCTTTCATGTATAAAGATACTCATGCTAATCCACCTTCTTGAAACATAATCGCTTAATTAAATTTATATTTATAATAATACTATATACAAGAGATAGAATAAATAAACAAAGTTCTAGTACTATAGATTTTATAGTAATCATATTTATCCCAAATAATACCATTATTATTGTTATTATTAATAATTTTATTAAAGAATACTTTTCCCAAATCCTATTTGAAATAATAGTTCTAAGCCATACGAAAATAACATATGACAAAGCAGTTGTAATACTTGCCCCTAGAGCTCCAAGAAATGGTACTAATAACCAATTTCCAAGTATATTTATTATAGCTACTATGACACTTACAATTGTTGTAAAAATGCTTTTTTTCTTAAATTCTATTCCTAATGAAGTTGTAGAACTAATTATATATAAAACTGGTGAAAACAATAAAAAGACAAATATTTCCGAAGTGTTTCTATATTCTGGCCCCAAATATAAAAGTATTAATTTACGAAATACAATAATTAATGAAAAAACAATTAACAAGAATCCCATCATTGCATTTGCAACTTCAAAGAATTTTTCTTTTTTTTCATTCTGTTCATACCATTTATATGCAACCGGAGTCCACGCAGTTGTAAAAATATTTTGAATAACCATAATTAACGAAACAATCTTAAACGCTGCTGTATATAAACCTATCTCTTCAAAAGTACTCCATGTCCTTAATGCAATTTTGTCAAATGAATTCATTAACCATGAAAGTATCGATGCAAATAATAATGGCACTCCATATTTTAATAAGTTTTTTATTAATTGCCAGTCTAAGACAACTGTATCTTTTTCTATAAAAAGCTTTGATATTATAAGGGAAATAACACAATGCCCTAATTCTGCAAAAAAAGCACTTAAAATTATAGCTCGAAAAGATTTTTCATAAAAAAACAAAAAAATAACAAGTAATACAAAAGATATAACTTGCTTAAATAGTGTAATAAATGAATATGCTTTCCCTCGCATATCCATTCGTATTTTTAAATCTGAAAACCTTGCTATTACGGAAAATGGAATAGAAACAATTATCATTAACATAATAATTGGTTCTTCTTGATCAAATAAAAAAATAGAAATTTTATGCCATAAGAATCCAATTATAATAGCAGAAATTAAGCAAAAAAAGGATGGGAATATGGCTGAATTGAAAAATAATGATTTTTTATTAACCTTATTCTCATTATAGAACCTTACATATGATTGGTCACAACCAAGAAGACATACAAGGTAAAAAACAGTCTGACACAAACTATACATAGATGTTTTTGCAAATTCTTCAGGAACAAGTATTCGAGTAGTTATTGGTACAGTTACAAAACTTATTAACATTCCAAGTATTGGACCAATACCAAAATCTCTAAGCTGTGCAATTAAACTGTCTTTACCTAATTTTCGCATTTTTATTTATAGAACTCTTTAATTTTGTCACATACAAATGAAACTTCATCTTCAGTAATTTCCGGATATATTGGTAACGCAAGAACAGATTTACACAGTTTTTCTGCAACAGGGAAATCTCCTTCTTTATATCCAAGATATTTAAAACATTTTTGTAAATGCAAAGGTATTGGATAATAAATACAAGTTCCAATTCCATTGCTTTTTAAATATTCGTTTAATTGATCCCTTTTTTCAGCTTTAATTTCAATTACATAATATACTGGCTTATTACCATCTTTTACAACTGGAAGTTTTACCTGTTCAACATCTTTCAGCATTGTAAAATACTGTTTTGCATATTTTTCTCTTAATTTTATTGATTCGTCAATTTTTGAAAGTTTTACATTAAGTATTGCAGCCTGAATAGAATCCAATCTACTGTTATATCCAATAAAATCATGATGATAGCGTTCTGTTGCTCCATGTACTCGTAATGATTTTACCATATTATAGATATCTTCGCGATTAGTAATAAACATACCACCATCGCCATAACCGCCAAGTGTTTTTGTTGGGTAAAAAGAATAAACACCTGCATCTCCCACAGTACCTGCTATTCTTTCTTTACCATCAATAATCTGTTTCATTCCAAAGGCTTCTGCAGCATCTTCCATTATTGTAAGATTATTATCTTTAGCAATAGTCAAAGCTGTGTTCATATCAGCCATCTGAGAAAACAAATGGACTGGCAGTAAACCTTTTGTATTTTTAGTTATTCTTTTAGATGCATCATTCATATCCATACAAAAGGTATCTTCATCTACATCGCAAAATACTGGTTTTCCTCCAAGCCGTGCAATACAAGATGTTGAAGCAAAAAAAGTTAATACAGGAGTTATAACCTCAGCTCCATCTTTATAACCAAGTGCATCAGCACCCAAAACTAAAGCATCACTTCCGTTTCCAACACCAACTGCGTATTTAGCCGTTGAATAATTAGTTATACCTTCTTCAAGTTTTTTTACAGCATCACCTAAAATAAAATCACCTTTTTCAAGTACAGCAGAAATAGCAGTGTCAAATTCAACTTTACGATTTTTGTATTCTCTTACAGATGTAAAAAATGGTACATTCATATTTTGCCTCCTATAAAAAAATTATAACTATAATCTCCACCACTTCATTCCAGAAGCTTCAAGTTCATCACGACGATAAAGACTTTTTACATCAATCAAAACTTTTTCGGCATCTGGTAATTCAGAACGGAAGAGTCCTTTAAGCTGCATTGTGCTCATAGAACGGAATTCATTATGTCCTACAGCAACAATTACACAGTCTGCCTTTGGCAGCTTGTCGAAGGCTACAAGCTCTACACCATATTCGTGTTTTGCAACAGCGGCATCGGCCCAGGAGTCTGTAACGATTGGATTAATTTCGTATTCCTTAAGACGATTAATAATATCCACGACCTTGCTGTTACGGGTATCAGGGCAGTTTTCTTTGAAAGTAATTCCAAGAATAATAACAGTCGCTTTCTTTGGAGCCATACCAGCTTCAATCATCTGTTTAATTGCTGCATCTGCAACAAAGGCACCCATGCTGTCATTTACTTTACGGCCATTTAAAATAATCTGGCTGTGATATCCAAGCTTTTCAGCAGCATTTGTAAGATAGTAAGGGTCAACTCCAATACAGTGTCCACCAACCAGACCTGGTTTGAAACCAAGGGCATTCCACTTTGTATTCATACCGGCAATTACTTCGTCTGTATCAATACCCATTTTGTCACAAATCATTGCAACTTCGTTTACAAAGGCAATGTTAATATCACGCTGGCTGTTTTCTACGACTTTTACAGCTTCGGCAGTTTTGATTGTTGATACAGGGAATGTGCCGGCTTTGATTACGATATCGTAAACTTTTTTTACTTCTGCACAAGTTTCTGCATCCATACCGGAAACAATCTTTTTAATGCTTGTTAGAGTATGAACTCTGTCACCAGGATTAATGCGTTCTGGAGAGTATGCAATTTTCCAGTCTACACCACATTTAAGACCAGATTCTTTTTCGATAATTGGTACACAAATATCTTCTGTAACTCCAGGATATACTGTTGATTCAAAACAAACAATTGTTCCGGGTTTAATATTCTGACCAACTGTTCGACTGGCACCTTCTACAGGACGCAGATCCGGAGTTGTATCATCATTTACAGGTGTTGGTACGGCAACTACAATAAAGCGGGCTTCGCTAAGTTTTTTTGGATCTGCTGTAAACTCTACAGTAGTATTTTTAATTGCCTCTCCTACTTCATTTGTAGCATCGATACCATTTTTATATTCGTTAACACGTTTCTCATTAATATCAAATCCGATAACAGAAACATGTTTAGCAAATTCTACGGCAATTGGCATACCAACATAACCAAGTCCAACAAGTGCAAGTTTTGCTTTTCCAGAAATTAATTCTGAATAAATTGTATTAAAAGTCATTACTTTACTTCCTCTATTGATTCATCTGAATTACTTTTATAACTACGACCACATGTGCATTTTAAACTTCCCGGTAAAATTAAACCACATTCGCAGACCCAGCCAATTCGTTTTGCAGGAATACCAGCCATAAGAGCGTGTGCAGCTACATTTTTTGTAACAACAGCACCTGCAGCAATAAGAGCATACTCACCAATAGTATGTCCACAAACTATTGTCGCATTTGCCCCTATTGAAGCATCGTGTTTTACAAGTGTTTTTTTATAGCCTGCATGTCCCTTTGGATAGCGGGCGCGTGGGGTCAGGTCATTTGTAAATACACAGGAAGGCCCGCAAAAAACATAATCTTCAAGTTCCAAACCTTCGTAAAGAGAAACATTATTCTGGACTTTTACGCCATTACCAATTTTTACATTATTTGAAACATTTACATTCTGCCCAAAGGAACAACTCTTGCCAATTCTAGCTCCACTCTGGATATGACAGAAATGCCATATTTT
>JAEEGL017358905.1_pt1 | contig 26015 bp, 16 predicted proteins | sample 9134231 | NCBI WGS metagenome assembly JAEEGL01 (sample SAMN16246548, study PRJNA631951) | gut metagenome | biome: gut microbiome; feature: rumen; material: fiber-attached | host: Bos | place: Iran: Karaj | collected 2018-10 | reverse complement strand
GATAGCTAAGAACCTCTTCCTCATGGAGCAGAGAAAGCGATGTCTGGAGCAGGTCTATCTTGAAGACTACATGAGCGCGGAAGGGGACATACCCTTCGATGATATAAGCAGGTTTGAGACCCGTGAGTTCTTCAAAGAGCTTTTTACTAAGCTCGATGATGACGAGAGAAATATCGTGATACTTCACGTTGTGGCAGGTTTCAAACACAGGGAGATAGCGGAGCTCCTCAACCATCCGGTGGGCACCGTGACTTCCAAATATAAACGAGCTATAGCGAAGTTAAGCAATTTTGCGGATAAAATCAAGAAAGGAGCAGAATAATGGAAAACGACATCAAAAGCATGATCATGGAAGGTTTCTCAGAAATCGCTCCTGATTGTCTTGATGAAATAATGGCTGCAGAGCCTAAACGCTTCGAAACCGAAGAGGAACTCATGGGGGTGACAGAGCAAAAAACTTTCGCCCGGAAGTTCTTTGGATCATACAGAATGAAATTCACAGCAGCTGTAGCGGCTGCAGTTGTGCTGATCTGCGCATTGTCATTCCAGCTGGTGGAGACGTATAAAATCGTGGATAAGATATTCCTCGATGTCAATCCGTCCATCGTCGTTGGCCTTAACAGAAGCGGTAACGTTGTCAAGGTATGGGGTGTAAACGAGGATGGAGAGAACGTGGTAAGCTCTGCCAAGGCAAAACTCAAGGATATCAAGGATCCTGCGGATACTGTCAAGGTCCTTGTGGAAGAGATCGATGAAGAAGGATACTTCAAAGACGGCGAAGCAGATGTGCTGCTGTCTCTGGAGTATGACAACGAGCCCGACGACAAGGTTTTGAAGAAAGTGGTCAAATCCGTAGACAAGTATACCAAAGAGAAGGGCATCAAGAAAAAGATCGTGGTCCAGAAGTTCAAAACCGACAAGACCATTGAAAAGGATGCCCAGGATAAAGGTGTTTCAACCGGTAAGTATAAGTACATCAAAACCAAGTCCGAAGAAGTCGACATTGATGTGGATGAGTACAAGGACAAGTCCATTAAAGAGATAAACGACTACGTTGAAAAGAACACCACTAAAAAGGAAAAGAGCGGCAAGAACAAATCAAAAGAAAAAGACATTACCTATCTGCCGGAAACACCACCGGTAACTGAGACTTTGAACAGCACTGAGAAGGCAGCTGAAACTGCAGAAACTGACACTTCTAAGACTGTTTCTCCCACAGATACTTCAACGCCGGAGGTCAAGGCCGGAACGGAGACGGCTATAAATCCCGAGCAGATAACTACGATCGATCCTACTGTAGATCCGACGCAGACTCAGGAAAGCAGCAAGCCGGAGACTGAAAAAACAGAAAAAACGGACAAGACAGATAAGAAAGAAAAGAAGGAAAAGTCGGATAACAGCGATAACTCCGACAAGACCGAAACCGGAGATAATACTTCAGGAAGCAGCGAACAGGGTGACCAGAGCCAGAGCGGCAAGACTGGCACAGGAGATGCTTCCCAGTCGGAAGGACAGATTCCGGATGACAGCAGTAAGTCACAAACGGGTTCCAAATCGGAAAGCGCTAAGAGTCTGGGGGCGGCAGGAAATATGGACAACACTTCTCAGGGCACCGTAATTGTCAACCCATGAATATTTTGGAACAGGAGTAATTCATGAGAACGAGAACGATTGACAAGAAATGGATCATCCTGACAGCGTTGCTTTTGATCATGGCCATCTGGCTCATGGCAGGAAGCACAGCTTATGCTGATGATACTGAGCAGGCAAGGTTCACTGTGGACCGCATAGATCCTGAAGAGGACCTTCAGGTGGAGTATTCTGCCCCTGAGGGAGTTGACCCCGAATACCGCTGGTATGTAGGCGATGAACTCAGAGAAAGCGGAGCAGAAGCTGTATTCACCGTTTCTCCTGAGGACAAAGGTCAGATCATCCGCTGTGAGATCTGGAACGGCGAGGAGAAGCTATCTGAATGCATCATCATGTACAGCGATCTTCCGGTGGTATATCTCAATACAGATTCCGGGGAGCCTATAGTCACCAAGGACTATGTGGACGCAAGCGTCAGGATCTCAGGAAGTGTTGCCAAGAACAACGGCGACGGCGCCTGGTATGACGGAGTCTGCGATGTCAAGGGCCACGGAAATTCCACCTGGAAACATTTCGACAAAAAGTCCTATAAGATCAAGCTGGATAAGAAGACGGATCTTTTCGGAATGGGCAAGAACAAGAGCTGGCTTCTCATAGCCAACTATATGGACGAAAGCAACATGAGAAATAAGCTGGCATCATACTACGGCAAACTCATGGGCTGCACAGCCATGGATTCCGAATGGGTCGACCTTGTGGTGAACGGCGAATATCTGGGCGTTTATGATCTTTTCGAACAAATCAAGATAGGAAAAGACAGAGTAAACATCTTTGATTGGGAAGATGCTGCCGAGGACGTGGCAGAAGGTATCGTCAAAGCCGAAGGCCTTACATCCGAAGACGAGGATGCTTTGGCTGAGATGCTTCAGACAAACCTAAGCTGGATGACCACAGAAACTGTGGAGTACAACGGCAAGACCTACAACGTCAGAGACTACTACAAAAAAATGCCGTCTTCACCGAATGGTGGCTTTCTCATTGAGATGGACAGAAACTATGATGAGATCTCAGAATTCATGACAGTTCTGGAGACTCCCATCATGTTTAAGTCTCCTGAATATCTTAATTCGAACGCGGAAGTGTTCGGATGGATCCAGACATACATCCAGGATCTGGAGAACAGTTTTTTCTCCACGGACAAGACAACTTTAAGGGATGGAAATCTGATATCATACGTGGATCTCTGCGATCATGAAAGCCTGGTATCCTTCTGGCTTGCCAGCGAATTCATGAGAAATGAGATCGGCGGAAGCAGCACGTATATGTATAAAGACATAGATCAGAAACTGTATTTCGGGCCCCTTTGGGATTTCGATTACAGTGCTGATTCAGTAGTTCCATATTCAGGGATCAGCGCCAGAAGCTGGGTCAGCTATGCCAGAAGATGGTTCTACGGAGTTATGGCCAATCCGTATTTTGCGGTAAAGGCGAGAGAACTCTATGTTGAGAAAGAAGACGCTATAGCAGATACCATTAAAGAAGGCGGTCTTTTAGATCAGTGGCATGATTATGTACAGGAATCCGGCCTTCATAATGAAGCTGTATGGCATTATTCCAGAGGCTTTGAAGAGGACTTCAAAGCACTTAAAGCCTACATACAGCGCCGCCTGGACTGGATAAGCAAAGAATTCAGGACCGATGATTCCGCCATGGTATCATTGAGCTGCCCTATAGACAACAACGTCATCATGACCATCACAGGAGAGGCTGTGAAGTCCAAGGGAAAGAAAGCCTATGAACTCAAGGTGGAACACGGCAGTGAATACAAACTGGATATAGAGGCTCAGGGTACAGCCTACAACCTCTATATCAACGGAAGGTTCGTATCAGAAGGGACCTTCACGGATGGCAAGGCGCAGGCTGCTCTTGATGACAGCATGTTCACCGAAGCCATCGGCAAGAAGAACGTCATCTCAATCTGGGTAAAGGATGAGGCAGGAAATCCTGTTTCTCAGCAGTATGTGACTCTGAACTTCGATGCTCAGGGCAAGGCTTACTGTAACGTTACCTATGTTGAAGAAGGCGCTGCATCTTCAGAGATCGTACACGAGGGAGATAAGGTGAGACTCCCTGAACCCGCATCCACTGACGATACTCTCCTTTTCGCAGGATGGAACGACGGGACGGAAACCACAGCTGCTGCAAAGAAGGTAACGATCAATTCAGATACAACCTTCACTGCAGTATTTGAAGAGTGCAATGACGGTACAAGAGTCCATGACTTCGTAAGAGACGGTGATGGATACAAGTGCACCAAGTGCGGCAAGACCAAGGCGGACACCCACGAATATGTGGACGTTGCAGATCTTCTGATCCAGCAGAGCTCAAGATATAAGAATCCTTATACCGGTGAGCACGTAGCACCTGTCATCACCTGCACATACGGTGAGAGGGTACTCACAGAAGGCGTTGACTACAAGATCTCCTACAAGAACGACATCAATGTAGGCTATGCTACATACAAGATCGAAGGCATCAAGGAAGCAGGTTTCTACGGGATCGCTGAACTGAGCTACAGGATCACCCCGGCCAGCATCAAGGGAGCTTCCTTCCAGAGAGCGGACGATGAAGCGATCGTCTATGACGGAAATGCCAAGGAGCCCAAGTATACCGTGGTATTCAACGGCAAGACCCTTGAAGAGGGCAAGGACTACACCATAACTTACACCGATAATGTAAATGCAGGCACAGGTTATGCGGCGATCACCGGAATCGGTAACTTCAAGAACACCAAGACACTTAAGTACACCATCAAAAAAGCCGGCATAAAGTCTTTTGCGCCTAAACTTGCATATACCAGGACGACTTACAGCGGCAAAGCTAAGACGCCTAAGGTCAGGTTCAATTCCAAGGGAAAGAACCTGGTAAAGGGCAAGGACTACACCGTAACTTACAAGACCAACAAAAGGGTAGGCAAGGCCACAGCAACCATAACAGGCGCCGGAAACTACAACGGAACTGTTACCAAGACTTTCAAAATCAACCCTAAGAAGACTGATATCACAGGCCTGAGCTCACGTTCCTATAAGACTTTGACGGTCAAGCTCAAGAAGGTCAAAATTCAGGCGACCGGATATGAGATCAGATACGCCGCCAGAAAGAACTTCAAGGGAGCCAAGACGGTGGCTGTGACCAGCTACAAGACTTTGGTCAAGAACATCAAGGTATCCAAGGCCAATAAGAAGTACTACGTCAAGGTGCGTACCTATAAGATGGTCAAAGGCGTGAAATACGTTTCAGCCTGGTCTGAAGTAAAGTCAGTAAAGGTTAAATAGCGGTATAACACCGTTTCATTTATAAAACTTTTAAAAGGAGAAAAGCAATGAAAGGAAAGAGTGTATTCAGAAGATTGCTTCTCGTTTGCCTCAGCGTGATGATGGTCGTTACCCTCATGCCCAGTATGGCGGGTACGGCTTACGCCTCAACAAATAATGAGTACTCAGGGATCACCATTTACGGTGAAACTGATTACAGCATCGTTTCAGGCGTAACCGAGACCAAGATCAGCATGAGAAACGTGAACAAAGAAAACGTGAAGGGATACATGCTCACCATTTCCCCTACGGCCAGAGTAGATCTCAAAGCCAGCTATAAGGGATATTATGGTAAAGGCACGACTAAGCAGAGCCGTGCTGCAGCAGCAGAATCCTGGAGCAGATGGGGAATGCAGAAGATGACCGATCAGGCTAAGGCCTATGAGGCATCCGGTGATGTCGAAGGCAGAGTAGTATTCGCCACCAACGGTGACTACTTCGACATGACCAACGGCGCACCTCTGGGAAGCCTTATTATGGAAGGCAACAGAGACCTTAACCCCAACAATGACGAACCGTATTTTGCAGTTCTCAAGGACGGATCTTATGTGATCAGAACCGGCGACGTTCCCAAGGATGATGTAATGGAATGCGTTTCAGGATATCATCTCCTTCTTAAGGACGGAGAAAACCTCTGGGGACAAGATCATGCCGATCCTATGCCTCGTAACTCCGTAGGTATCAAGGCAGACGGAACTATCGTCTTCCTGGAAGTCGACGGACGTCAGGAGAAATCCGTAGGTATGACACTGTTTGAGATCGCAGAGACCCTTAAGGATATGGGATGCGTAGATGCCCTCTATCTTGATGGAGGCGGATCTGCTACCTTCGCTACACGTCGTGAGGGTGAAGATGCTTTAACAGTTAAGAACAGTCCTTCCGATGGTATTGAAAGAAGCGTATCTAACGGATGGCTTCTCGTAAGTGCAGAAGAAGGAGACAACAATTTCGACCACGCTAAACTGTCACCTAAGAACGAGTTCTATACTCCCGGTTCTGAAGTACAGTTCACAGCCAAGGGTATCGATGGAGCAGGTTCTGCAGTTGATCTTCCTGAAGGATGCACCTGGCAGCTTGCTGACGACAGCAAAGATCTGGGAACCATCGATGCTTCTACAGGACTTTTCAAGGCTAACGAAGAGTATGCAGGAGAAGCAAAGGTCGTAAACGTACAGATGGTATATGGCGGCAAGGTGGTAGGTTCTACCAAGATCACCGTTGCAGCTCCTGACGAGATCAGATTCACCAACGATACCATCACTCTTGACTATAACGAGACCAGCACTCTCGGAATGTCAGTATTCTATGATGGCCGCGAAGTAACCTATAAAGATGGTGACTTCAACTGGACCATGGAGACCATTCAGTCTTCAGATCCCGACGCTACCATCGGTCATATGGAAGGCAACACTTTCGTCGGAACTGATGATAACGCAGCAGGGAACCTTTCCATTCAGGCAAGGGTAACTGCCACCAGCAAGTGGAATGAAGAAGTTACAAATTCCATAGTGGTCGGAATCGGAATGAAACCCGTCATCGTTATGGACGGCGGAGACGGTACCGAAGTAAGACCTCTTAACTACAACAATATCGCTTACACCCATGCCGATGCCAACGGCGGCGGTATCGCCTTCGAGACTCATGCGGATGACCACGGAGACGTAGTAGTATGCCACTATATAAACGGTGACGGAACTTCCAGAGGAGGTTTGGGATCCGCAGAAGTAGTTGACCGTGATACAGGTATGGTTCGTAAAGGACAGTATGCCCTTAAACTCAACTATGACTTCACTAACATCAACGGTATTGAAGGATGCTGCGTAGGATTCTGCGATGATATTCCCATCGACGGAAGCCCTTCTGCCGTAGGAATCTGGGTATATGCTCCTGAAGGAACTCCCAACCTCTGGCTGAGACTGCGCTGCAGAAACGGCGGTGGAACTATAAGCACACTGAACTTTACACAGCAGGCTAATCAGGCAACCGATGGAACAAAAGGCGGAATCAACTGGACAGGATGGAAGTATCTTGAGTGTTCTCTCAAGGAAGTCCAGACACCTATCACTCTTATAGCCGGCGAAACTTTCCGTGTAATGGATACCAACGGCGGCCAGGGAGACATGGGAGCCTGGGTATGCACCAAGGATGATACCGGCAATGTTTCCGAACCTGTATATGTCGGACATCAGAAGGGATTCCTTTACCTGGACAACATGCAGTTCGTATATGGAAGTGCTGCAGAAGATACCGACAATCCTAAGGTCAACAGCTTCAAGGCAGGATCAGACATGTCCCACCTTGTAGAACTTGATCCTGAAGGAAAGACTGTTGTAAACTCCAACAAGGTAAGCTTCAGCGGAGAGTTCGCAGACGTTCATAACAAGCTTTCATCCGGCATCAATTATGCATACATCTACATTGACGGAGTCAACATGACCAAGAAGTTCAGTGATGACCCTGAACACTATGCAGAGAACATCGCTGACGGAAGAGCTTCCCTGACTAACATGACTTTGGCTAACGGAACTCATACCGTAACGCTCCTGGCAGTTGATAACAACGATAACGAAGCATCAGTTACCAGAACCTTCACCGTAGACGGCAATGACGAAAGTCTCACTTCTGTAGATGTAAAGGGATCATCTGATGTTGCAGATCTGGGTGAAGAATTCACACTGGATATCACTTCCAACAAACTGGAAGATGTTCAGAAAGTAGACACAACAGTAAAGATCAGCGAAGGCACACCTGTAAAGAATGTGGAATTTGCTGATGGATATACCGGAACGTTCAATGTAAATGGAGATACAGTTTCCATTTCCGCTGAAAAGACCGGAGAGCAGGCAGGAGAAGGAAAGATCGCTACTGTTCTTGTAGACGTTCCTCACACTCTTCCTGAAAACTCTTATCTCACTTATAAAGTAGAGAGCGGAACTGTTACATACGTAAGCGAAAAAGATGCTTCCGTAGCAAATACTTTTGCAGCAAGCACCGTAAGTGTACCTGTAAAAGCATTCTATAACGTGACTGTCGGAACCATGATCGTTGGCAACAAGTCCGGCGTTATCACTGTAACAGATATGGACGGTAACCCTGCTGAGGGAGTTTACATCTACGACCAGAACGATAACAGACTTGGATCGACAGGAGAAGACGGCAAGTGCAGCGTTTCAGACTTCGTCGATGAAGTAAAGGAATTCTCCGTTTATGCACATGACAAGAATGGCTATTCCTTCATAAAGAAGGCACAGAGCCTTAAGGCTGCAGGAGATGGAGATGGTAAGCCTTACCACATCATCTATAACGCCACAAAGGATGCTTCAACTGAAAAGAACATCACATGGCTCAGCAATCCCAATGCAGCTAAAAAGAAAGCCTTAGCACAGTATGCTCTCAAGGCAGATTACGATGCCAAGGGAGAAGAAGCCTTCACTGACTTTGAAGGAAAGTTAAAAGTAAGAGAATTCACCGCCAGCGGTGACATAAACAACAACTACGCAGTATATGTAAATCAGGCTCTCCTTACAGGACTTGAACCTTCAACAGAATACTGCTACAGAGTAGGAGACGGCAATAACTGGTCAGAAGTCAAGACCTTCAAGACCCTTGCCAAGTTCAACCCTGACGGAGGAAACTCCACTAAGTTCTTCATCATCGGTGATGCACAGACTGCCGGTGAGAACGTAGAGAATCTGAAGAATATCGTTGAAGATACCAAGGAAGGATATGACTTTGGTATGCAGATGGGAGACGCTGTCGAAGTACCTAAGCTGTACAGCGACTGGGAGAACTTCCTCGATGCTTTCGGTCAGTATCCTATGGATGTATTCCACGTTATCGGCAACCACGAGTCCTTCGGTGACCCTGAAGCTGAAAACGCCAACGCTATCTTCGGTACACCTGATGATAACTACTATTCAGTAGTATACGGAAACGTTTATGTAGCTACTGTATCCTTCACAGGAGACAGAGCTAAGTTAAAGGAAGCTGCAGACTGGGTAGCTGAGGATGCAGCTAAGGCTGAAGCAGACTGGAAGATCCTCGTAATGCACCAGCCTCCTTACTACACCAACGCAACATCCGGAGACAATGAGATAATCAACGAACTCTTCCCTCCTGCAGTAGATAATGGCGGAATCGACTTCGTATTCTCCGGACATGACCACAGCTATGCCAGAACATATCCTATCACAGACAGAAAACTGGCTGAGGACTATAAGATGGCAGACAAGGGAGAAGCAGAGAACATTGAATACACCGGAGACGGCGCTATCTATTACATCTGCGGATCCACAGGAGAGAAATCCTATGCAGTAGAAACTACTCAGGACTTCTTCCCTCTGTTCTCCAAGGCTACTCAGGACTTCGAATCTCTCTATTTAACAGTAGAAGCTGACGAAGACCATATGACCGTAACCACCATGGACGGAAATATGGAATTTGATAAGTTCACCAAGGTAGCTCAGGGTAAGAACTGCAAGCACAGCTATGATACTTATGACGCAGAGACCGGCAAGCTTCACTGCGAGAAGTGCGGCAGAAGGTTCAGCGCAGAAGAGCTCAAGTACACCGGACTTATCCAGGATAAGGAAACCGGAAAGAACAGATTCCTCATCGACGGAGTATCTCAGACCGGAATACAGACCGTAGAAGAAGATGCTATCGTATTCGGAAATGACGGACTTGCATATGATGGAACCATTAAGGTAGCTGATACTGAATACACTCTTAAAGATGGCCTTGTGGAATCATCAACAGATGAAAATGCAGGAAACGTGTTCCTCGGATACTGCGGAGCAGATGAAGATGGCGAAAACCTGATCTATGCTTATCAGCCCGGAAACAATGTACTCAACATCGGACTCAATCCTTTCAAGGAGAACCCTTCAGGCGACATGAAAGACTGGGAAGGATACAGAGATTGTCCTTGGCAGGCTCACAGGCTTGAGATCGAAGTTTACAACGTAGGCGAAGGAGTAACCTCCATCGGATCTCGTGCTGCATACATACCCAGAAATCCTTCTGCAGAAGGACTCAAGGATCTGGATTCAGCTCTCAGAGAAGTAAACCTTCCAAGCACTCTCAAGAAGATCGGAGATCAGACATTCTATAACAACGTCAACCTCCTTAATGTAACTCTTCCTGCAGCCCTTGAAGAGATCGGAAACGGAGCATTCCGTTACATCGAAGGAATCAAGGTCACCATGGAAGGCGAGAACGCTCCTAAGGTAAACACCAGCGCAGCACCTTTCACCAAGTGCGGAAAGTCTGCTGAACTTACCGTAAAGTGCAGCGCATCATGGCATGACGCTATAGCAAACGGTGAATTCCCGTTCCCCGGTACAGTAGTATACACTGATCACGACCCTGAAAATGCCAAGACAGACACCAAGATGCCCAGCGCAGAAGGCAAGGGCGTCAAGTCAACATACTGCGGAGTATGCGGAGAGACCCTCACGGCTGAAGAGTTCACTCTGAATAAGGGAGAGACCTTCAAGAAGAGCTCCATTACCTATAAGGTCACAACAAAGGATCAGACCGTATCTCTTACCAAGTTTGGTAAGTCAGCAGCTACCAAGGCTACAGTTGCCAAGACCGTAACTTACGGCGGAGTGACCTACAAGATTACTTCCATCGGAACCAAGGCCTTCAGCGGCAAGACTAATCTTAAGACTGTCACCATGGGAGCCAACGTGAAGACTATCGGCGAGAAAGCCTTCTACAAGTGTACAGCACTTACTGCTCTTAAGGGTATGGGTAATGTGAAGACCATCAAGAAGTCAGCCTTTAACGGATGCACCAAACTTGCCAGGATCAATTCACTCAAGAAGTGCAAAACGATCGGAAACTATGCTTTCAGCAAGTGCGCAGCTCTTAAGCAGATCGGCGGAACTAAGAATACAGTGATCCTTCCTGCAGTTACTACCATCGGAACCAATGCTTTCGCAGGATGCAAAGCAATGACTTCCGTAAAGATCAGCTCAACTGCTCTTACCAAGATCGGTAAGAACGCTTTCAGAGGCGACAGCAAGCTGGCTAAGGTAAGGATCAGCAGCAAGAGCCTTAAGAAGTCAGGTTTCGGAGCCAACATGTTCTATGGCGTAAACAAGAACATTAAGGTTTACGTACCTAAGGCTAAACTTAAAGCATATAAGACATATCTTAAAAATAAAGGGCTTAAGAATACAGCTAAAATTCTTGCTTTCTAAAAAAATACCCTCCATTGCAGACAGACAGCCCTAAGCTGTCTGTCTGTTTTAAAAAGCAGGATCCGGAAGAAAATTTTTTGTATAAAAAGCTTAATTCAGTGTTTGTCTAGCATGTATGTTTATGGTATAATCAATCTGTTAGACTATATTATCTTATGGGGGATATATAAATAAAATGAAGAGAACATTAAAGCTATTATTAGTGATGGCTCTTACCTTTACGATGGTATTTACATCCGTTGCTTTTGCTTTCGCAGATGGTGAGACTGCACCTGAGCCTACGACCGGTGAAACCACACCCGTTGATGATCAGGAAGGCGATGCTAACGTGCAGGAGCCTGCAACTGATCCGGCAACCGATCCTGCTGCTCAGGATCAGGTAACAGAACCGGAAGGCCAGGGAACAGACCCTGCCACAGATCCTGCAGATCCCGGCACCGATCCCACAGATCCGGGCACAGACCCTGTCGATCCGGGCACTGAGCCGGAACCTCAGCCTGAGCCAGAACCGGAACCTGAACCGGAACCCGTGGACATCACAGGCGCTGCTGTTTTACTGCCTTACACATATACAGCATATACAGGAGAGGTGATCGAATCCGGAGTTACATCTGTTACACTTGAGGATGGCACCGTGGTTGACCCTCAGTGCTATACGATCTCATATTCCAGAGCAAAGAGCCCCGGAACAGCTACCGTTAAGGTAACTGCCAATGCTGACAGCGGTTATACCGGAGAAACTTCCGCAACCTTCTACATCATCGGTTCTGTAAAAGATCTCGCTGAGAAGGCATGTAAGAGGACTACCATTACCGCTGGTTGGTCAAAATATAAGAAGACTCCATTCACCGGATATAAGCTCTATGTTTACAAGAAAGAGACAGATAAGTATAAACTTTATAAGACTGTGAGCAAGACAACGGCTACAAGCACAGTACTCAGGAAGCTCACCGCAACCAAGAGATACAGCTTTAAGATCGCAGCCTATGCCAAGGATCCTCTTACAGGCAAGATCGTTACAGGCCCTCTTTCAGATCCTGTGACCATGAAGACTGCACCTGCAGCACCTGTGAAGGAGACCATAACCTATCTCAAGAGCAAGAGACCCAGAGTCCTCATCAAATGGAAGAATCTGGGAGCATCCAAGGCTACATATTATCAGATCCAGTATTCTGCATCTCCGAGCTTTTCAAGCGCTAAGACGGTAACCATCAAGGATACTAAGGCTAAATCTCAGTACATAGAGAAGCTCACAGGTGGAGTAAGATACTACTTCAGGGTCAGAGCCGTCAAGGAATTCAACAACATGAAGGCCATCGGCAAGTGGAGTGATTACAGCTCCGTCGTTCCCAGCACCACAGGCTGGGGCTGGATCGACGGCAGGAAGTATTACTTCATCAGCGGTAATCCTGTAAAGGGCAGCCGCTACATCGGAGGAGAACACTATTACTTCGACGACAGAACAGGCGAGTGTCACGGAGCTTCATATAAGGTATGGACCAAGCTTAAGGATGAGGACAGCGATACTCCGTATGCTATAACCATCAGCCTTGATTATCACAGAGTCAATATCTTTGAGAATATCGACGGCGACTGGGTCATGAAGAAGCAGTGGGCCTGCACCACAGGCGCAAATGAACTGGTAAACGAAGAGGGCATGTTCACACCCAGAGGATCATGGAAGGTAAGATATAAGGTCAAGACCTTCGGAGATACTTTCTCAGTATGGTATGCCACCAACTTCCACAGAGCATATTATCTCCACTCCATTCTTTACGATCATGGAAGCATGACCAGAGTTCAGGATGGCAGACTGGGAATCAGCGCATCCCACGGATGTATCAGACTTGCCACCGTGAACGCCAAGTGGATCTATGAGAATTGCAAGAAGGGAACCAGAGTAGTCTGCAACCACTAATAGACGAAGGATTTGCCGCCGGCCACAACCGGCGGCTTTTGCTTACATCGAACGGGATTAAGCATACACCATAAGAGCATGAACTATTCCTTGACATTAATTTGTCGTAGTGCTATTATAACGATATATGTGCAAGTTTTTGTACAGTTGAAGAATTAGAATCTTATGCTCTTCCGGACGGCCGGGAAATAAACAGAATATCATAACATCCGTATTCCGGACGGCCGGGAAAATTATCACTCAAGTAATTTTTAAAAAGGAGCTAAGAACTAAAATGAAAAGACGTTTATTAGTAATCGTATTATCTTTTGTATTACTTTTTTCACTGACAGCGTGTGGAGGCGGTTCAGAGGAACCTTATATCAACATCAATCCTGAACCTACAAGCGAACCTGTTGAAGGTGGAGAAATCACCATTGGAATCACCACCGATCTGGACTCCAGCCTTGATCCCCACGTATCTTCTTCCTCTGCAGGAACCAGAGAGATCCTTTTCAATGTCTTTGAAGGTCTCATGAAACCTGATGCAGAAGGAAATCTCAACCCCGCAATTGCCGAGGACTATTCCGTAAATGATGCAGCAGATGAATACACCTTTACTTTAAGACAGGGCGTTAAGTTCCACAATGGAAATGATGTCACTGTTGATGATGTCGTTTACTCTCTTTCAAGAGCAGCAGGTCTTGAGACAGGTGAACCCCTGGTCGCAGACGTAGCCGGCATCAAGTCTGTTAAAGCTAAAGATGACAAGACTGTAGTCGTTAAGTTAGCTGCACCTGACACAGAGTTCCTTGCACACATCACTACAGCCATCATTCCTAAGGACATTGACCCTGAAAAAGAAGTCGTCGGAACCGGCCCCTTCAAGTTTGCAGGAAGAAAGGTCCAGGAAAGCATCACTCTTGAGAAATTCGATGATTATTATGGACAGAAGGCTTATCTCGACAAGGTTACCCTTAAGGTCATCGACAATGCTGAAACTCTGGTAATGAGCCTTAAGTCCGGAGCTATCGACATGGCTACACACCTCGTATTCAGCCAGGTGAAGGAACTTGCAGGACTCAACATCTACGAAGGAGCATCCAACGCAGTTCAGGGCCTTTACCTCAATAACGCAGTTAAACCTCTTGATGATCCTCTGGTAAGACAGGCACTTTCATATGCTATAGACAAGCAGGCCATCCTTGACCTGGCATTCGATGGACACGGCGCACTGGTTGGTTCCAGCATGTTCCCCGCATTGAAGAAGTATTTCATGGACGAACTTACCAACTACTATCAGCCCGATCCCGCCAAGGCCAAAGAACTCCTTGCACAGGCTGGTTATGAAAACGGATTTGACCTTGAGATCACCGTACCTTCCAACATGCAGCAGCATGTGGATACCGCTCAGGTAATCGTAGAGCAGCTTCAGGCTGTAGGTATCAACGCAACCATCAACCAGGTAGAATGGAATACATGGCTTGAAGACGTATACAAAGGCAGAAAGTATCAGTCGACCATCGTAAGCTTTGACGCTCACGGCGTAGCAGCTTCCGATATGCTTGCAAGATTCCAGTCAGATAATGGTAAGAACATCTCTAACTTCGCAAGCGAAGCATATGACGCTGCATACAAGAAAGCAGTTTCCACAACAGATGACGCTGCTCAGACTGAAGCTTTCAAAGAATGTGAAAAGATCCTTACCGAGGAAGCAGCCAACGTCTATATTCAGGACGTAGCATCCTTCGTTGCCATGGGAAGCAATTTCTACGGCTTTGAATTCTATCCTCTTTACGTAGCAGACTTCTCAAAGATATTCAAGATCGCAGAATAATGAAATATGTTTTAAAAAAGACAGGGATATTAATAGTCACTCTGATATTAATATCCCTGCTGGCATTTCTTGCATTCCAAATAATTCCGGGAGATCCGGTCACTAAAATTCTCGGGACAGACTATACTCCGGAAAGGGCGGCTCAGTTAAGAGAGCAGCTTGGCCTCAACGGGAACATCTTCCTGAGGTATTTGCGTTGGCTGAAAGGGCTGTTAACGGGGGATCTCGGTACCAGCTACAGCTATTTTATGCCGGTGAAGGAAGTGCTTAAGGGAAAGATAAGCCTTACGGCGACTCTCTCTCTTTTGTCATGGATCATCGTGACTCTCATCAGTATCCCTCTGGGCATCATTATGGTCAGATATCAGAATGAGACCTTCAGAAGGATCAGCGTAGCTTTGAATCAGATATTTATGGCTATTCCGCCATTCTTCTTAGGTATGCTTCTGGCATATCTTTTTGGCTTGGTGCTGAGAGTATTCACTCCGGGAGTGTACGTCCCCCTGAGCGAGCATTTCGGAAAAGGCCTGGTATACCTTCTTTTCCCTGCTTTGGCGATTTCACTTCCCAAGGCTGCTAAGGTGGCCAAGCTTCTCCATGCATCCATACAGGACGAGATGACCAAGGATTACGTCAGGACTGCATACAGCAGAGGAAACAGCCGATGGAACGTCATCAGGACTCGCGTTCTGAGGAATGCGCTCCTTCCGACAATAACATATATAGCCATGACTCTGGCGGATATAGTTGCCGGATCGATCATCGTGGAGCAGGTATTCGCTCTTCCCGGACTGGGCAGACTGCTGATCACAAGTATCGGCAACCGTGATTTCCCGGTGGCGGAGTGCATCGTAGTTATCATAGCATTCGTTGTAGTATTCATGAATTATCTGGCGGATATAGTTACTCAGTACATAGATCCGCGTGTAAGACTGGGGTGATAGCATGATCAAAGGTATGAATTCACATTTTAAGATCGGCGCTGTCATCACAGGCTTCGTTCTGATCATAATAATCGTAGGCATCTTCTGGACTCCCTATGATCCTAACCGCATGAACGGTATGGATAAAATGATGGGCCCTTGCCTGAAGCATCTTCTGGGCACAGACAACTTCGGAAGAGATATCTTTTCCAGAGTAGTGCAGGGGGCAGGAGCGACCTTCCTGATCGCTGCGGCCACCGTTGCCATCGGCCTCATCGTTGGATCCATTATAGGCCTCTTTACGGGCTATTACGGCGGCTGGCTGGATGAGATCCTCATGAGAGTCGCAGACAGCATTCTGGCCTTCCCCAGCATCCTTCTGGCGCTGGTTCTCATCGCCATTTTCGGAGGAGGCAAGTATAACATCATAATCGCGCTGGGAATTCTTTTCATTCCGAGTTTTGCCCGACTGGTAAGAACGGAAGTGGCGCGGCAAAAGAGCATGGATTACGTGAGAAATGCCAAGCTCATGGGCGTAGGCACCATGAGGCTGCTTTTCGTACACATCCTGCCAAACATCGTGCCTGTCCTTCTGTCATCCATCGCCATAGGATTCAATAACGCAGTTCTGGCTGAGGCTTCCATGAGCTTCCTGGGAGTAGGCGTACAGCCCCCTGATCCAAGCCTCGGACGTATGCTCAACGAGGCGCAGGGCTATCTCATGAGCGCTCCCTGGTATGCCATGTCCGCAGGTTTCATGATCATCATCATGGTACTTGGTTTCGGACTTTTAGGCGAAGGACTTGGAGGTGAGAGAAATGGTTGAGGTCAAGTATACTAAGGTCAAATCCGATACAGACCTCATGCTCGACATCCATGGCCTCAAGGTGAAGTTCATTTCTACGGGCAAGGAAGCTGTCAAAGGAATAGACTTCTTTATGAAGCCCGGTCAGCGTGTAGGACTCGTAGGCGAATCCGGATCCGGAAAAACTGTTACCGCAATGGCCATTTCAGGTCTTATCGAAAGATATAACGTGGAGATGGAAGGCGAGATACTCTTTAACGGAAAAGATATCCGCAAGTTTTCCAGGGAAGAGATGAGAAGTATACAGGGAAAAGAGATCGGGGTTGTGTTCCAGGAACCAATGACCAGTCTCAACCCTCTTATGAAGATCGGTCCTCAGATCGAGGAGACACTTCTCCTTCACACCAAGAGAAGCAAAGAAGACAGGAGAGCTCTCGCCATCGAAGCGATGAAGAAGGTAGGGCTTCCCGAACCGGAGGTCACATACGATAAATATCCACATCAGCTGTCAGGAGGACAAAGGCAGAGAGCCATGATCGCGTCTGCAATGGTCATCCTTCCCAGACTGCTTATCTGCGATGAGCCTACGACCGCGCTGGATGTGCGCGTTCAGGCACAGATACTGAAACTCCTGAGAGATCTTAGCGAGGAGTATGGAGTAGGCATTCTTTTGATAAGCCACGATCTCAGGGTCATCAGACAGCTTTGCGACAGAGTGGTGGTAATGTATCAGGGAGAGATAGTTGAGGCAGGCAGGACCGAGCAGGTCTTTGAAAATCCTCAGCACGAATATACTAAACGGCTTATCTCGGCAATTCCTTCCAGAGAGAAGGTCCGCCTTGAGAGAGAAGAGGAGGCCGCCGGTGAAGCATGATAACAGAATTATAGACAGAAGCAATGACCCCAGACCGGATCGTGTGCTGGAGGTCAAGGACCTGTCAGTCACATACAGGACATCCTCCGTTTTCGGAAAGAAGACTGAATTTCAGGCTGTCAAAAACGTAAATTTCTATATCAAGCCCGGAGAAATCATGGGTCTGGTAGGAGAGTCCGGATGCGGAAAAAGCACCCTTTCAAGGGCGATCCTGGGAATGCTGGATGAAGCTGAGATAACCGGCGAGATCATTCATCATACCAAACGTCCGCAGATGGTGTTCCAGGATCCTTTTTCAAGCCTGAACCCTTCCAAGACGGTAGGGTGGATCCTTGAGGAACCTCTTAGGATCTTCGGCAAATACAGCGAGTTTGAGAGAAAACGCAGAGTAGTCGAAATGATGCATCGTGTAGGCCTCGAAAAAGAACTTGCTGACCGCAGACCCAATGAACTTTCAGGAGGTCAGAAGCAGAGAGTTTCCATAGGAACTGCTCTTATCAGAAGACCGAAGCTCATCATAGCTGATGAGCCTGTATCAGCTCTCGACGTATCTATTCAGGGACAGATACTGAGATTGCTTCTGGAACTAAGGGAAGAACTGGATCTGTCATATCTTTTCATCACACATGACCTCAACGTGTGCTATTCTCTTTGCGACAGAGTAGCTGTAATGTACAAAGGCGAGATAATAGAGGAGGGCCCTGTGGAGAGGATCTATAATCATCCGAAGGAAGATTATACCAAGAGCCTTTTGGAAGCTGCCATGCTCTGATCGTAGAGCTCTTCGAGCTCGTGGATTATTTTGTCCTGAGCGTAATGCTCACGGGCATAAGACGAAATATCGTATCTCCAGATGCCGGAATCATCATCTTTTATGCGTTTAAGGATGCTGATGACGGCATCTTTTATTGCCTCGGGATCTTCGGGCTTAACCAGGTAGCCTACGGAATCGTTGACGAAATCCGGCAGACCTCCCTGGTCTGATGCGATGACGGGAATGCCGCAGGCCATGGCTTCAAGAGCTACCAGGCCGAAGGCTTCTTTTCTGGAAGGAACCATGTCGATGTGGGACACGTTGTAAAGACTGCAAAGGGAAGCCTGATCCACGTTGCCGAGGAATCTTACGGACTTCAGTTCAAGGTCCGCTGCGAGATCCTGAAGGCTCTGCATCTCTTCACCGTCGCCGACGATGAGGGTCAGAGTGTCAGGGGCCTCATCTTCATAGAGCTTAACAGCCCTGAGCAAAACATCCACGCCCTTGGCGTAGGTCAGCTTGCCGGCATAAATGATGATTTTCTTATTGATATAGTCTTCCTGAGGAAGGCTGTATTTTTGTAATACTTCACCGATCTTAAGATCAGCAGGGAAAAAGACCTGAGGGTCATAGCCGTTTCTCATCATGACGGTCTTCGAAGCTGAACCGGGGAATCGCTCTTCCAAAAGGCTGAAGTTGTCCTTCGAGATTGAAATGACGGCAGAGGAACTGTCCATGGCGGCCTTGGCATAATGTCTGAGTTTCGGCCATCTGTCATAGCCTATGAGATCTGTTCCGTGAGCTGTCAGAACCAGCGGGATGCCGTGACCTGATGCCAGAGAAGGCAGCATCCACACGTGTTGGCCGTGGATGATATCTGGCCTGTTTTTATGGATTTCGTCGCTTATAGCGGCTCTGAAGGCCTCCAGATAGGCATTGAGCTGCTCATCTGTCATTTCCCCGAAAGTCAGGGTGCTTCTGGGATGAGTGGTGAAGCAGGGGAAGTTGAAGGGCAGGGCGCCCTTGGGAGCAGGGGAGCCATCCTCCGGGGTGAAATATACCGGGATCAGCCTGACTCCGGGTACATCTTCATATTCCTCTGTGTTCTCCGGCAGGATTATGGAAACCTCGTGGCCACGCTGAGCCAGACTAACCGAGAGATTTTTTGTATATGTCCCGCTGCCGGAACCGGCAAGAGGGAAGTGATTTATCAATAATATTTTCATTTTTTCCTCTCAAAAAACTGTCACCCCGCACTTTTCTCTGCGTCACGGGCATTCTTTTCCGTAAGAAGCATTACGATGGCGATGATCATCAGAATGGACCCTGCGACCGTGAAAGGAGACAGGCCCTGTCTCAGAAAGACGTAACCCAGGATCGCCGAAGAGAAGGGCTCCAGGGAATCTATCATGGAAGCTTTGGTAGCGCCTATGATACGCATGGATTTGAAAAACAGACCTCTGGCGAAGATGACGCCTATGGTTCCCAGGCAGATAATGGCAAACCACTGCATGGTGCCTGAGGGAAGAAGGGGCTCGCCGGTCATAATGCACCTGATGGAAGAGAAGATCATGATGGGTATGACAGTGGTCAGCACTATCACGTTGGCAGGTACCTCCTTCATGTTTTTTGAATTGATAAAGACGACCTGCGCTGCGTACTGAAGGGCTGCCAGAATGCCGATCCCAAAGGCCGCCATGTCAAAGGAGCCGCTGAAACCGGGCAGGGCTATTATGAGCATTCCCAGAGCAGCCAGAACTATGATGAGTCCGCGCTTCCTGTTGTAGATCTCACGGCCCATGATGATCTCGATGATGAATACGAAAACTATGTAGGTAAGCGATACTGATACCGCTATCATGTTGGGAAGATAATGGTAGGCATGGTTGAAAGCCAGATTTCCGATGATGGAAGATAAGGCGACGATTATGAGACCCGGGATCTGTTTCTTGCCAACTGTGCTGAAGACTTCCTTGCGAAGTACCATGGGAAGCAGACAGATGAGGGAGATCAGGTGCCGCGAGAACAGCAGAGTGTTAGTCTGGATGCCTGCCTTGTAGCCTACCTGTGTGAATGTGGGTGTCGACGAGTATGACACCGTGGCGAGTAGTGCGTAGATTATGCCTTTCATTTCTTATTGTTCGGAGATAAACCGGTTTTCTTAAAAGCTTTAACGATGCAGTTCATGTCTATCTCATCCTTATCCTCGGAGATCATGACGACGGAGGCTTCATTGAGGATAGTCTCTATGGCAGAGCAGCTGAGGCCCTCAAAGGAGTCAGCCAGCTTCTCAAAATCCATGTCGGCTGAGAATTCTTTACCATCGCTGTAGAGCTCCATGAGTTCGAAGATGGTGTCTCTGTCAGGATTCGGAATAGTGTACTTAAGGTCGAATCTTCCGGGGCGGATCAGAGCCTGATCCAGAGATTCGTAGGAGTTGGTGGCCGCCACCACCAGAACGCCGTCTTCGTTTTCGAAACCGTCCATTTCGTTCAGCATGGCGGTGATGATGCGATTGTTTTCTTTGTCGATGCCGGAACCGGCGTAATTTCTGCGCTCACCGATACCGTCAAATTCGTCGATGAAGATGATGCAGGGCTTGTGCCTGCGGGCTTTTTTGAAAAGCTGCCTGATCTTGCTGGGGCCGACGGACATGAGAGCGCTCTGGAAATCCGCGCCCTTTGTAGGTATGAAGTTTACGCCGGCTTCCTCAGCGAGTGCCTTGGCGAAGAGGGTCTTGCCATTTCCCGGAGGACCCTCAAGAACGATGCCCTTGTTGGGACGGATGCCTTTGATGCGATAGGATGCAGGATGTTTCAAAACATCCACAGCATGCATCATCTCTTTCTTAAGGTCTTCCATGCCTGCAATGTCGCTGAAATGAACATTGGTATGGCGGACGACCTTGAAGGAACCTACGAGGGAACCCAGTGCCTTATAGGCAGCCCCCACAAGGAAGATAATGAAGGCAATGTTAAAGGCCATATCCAGGATCTGATATATGCCGTTTTCCTCACCTCGGGAATCGGTTACCGGTATTCCCAGAAGCAGAAGGCGCTCCTTGAAATCCTCGCTTCCCGGATCATCGGTGTAGAACTGCTCCAAAGAACCTTTGGCGGTAAAACTGACGCTTCCGTCCTTGAGAGTTACGGATTCTACGGTACCGGCCTCCAGCATGGTGCTGAAATCCGAGTAGGGTATGTATGTACCCTGGGGTTTATTTAAATTTGTTGAGGCATACCATCCCGCGATTATAAAAAAGACGATGAGGACGCCGACTATTCTGTAAACTGTTTTTGTCTTCATACTATTATTCCTTTCATGTACATATGATTATACCATACAAACATGAAATGATAACAAAAAAATAGCCCGCGAGGGGCTATTTTTATGGCTTGTTCTGTGACATCTCTACTTTACAGTCACGCTGTATCTCTTTGACCAGTCGGACCAGATCTTCTTGCCGCTTGCGTTCTTGACGTAGGTGCGGATCTTGAAGTAGTAGGTCTTCTTGGATTTAAGCTTCTTAACGGTAGTGGAAACGGTGCCTATCTTGCTGAAGTTTTTATCTTTATAGTTCTTAAAGTTCTTGTTGAGGGAGTATCTGATCTGATATCCGTTTCCGGTTCCCTTAGTCCAGGTCACCTTGGCTGCCTTGGATGCTTTGACGAGCTTCTTGATGGTCACACCTGAAGGAACTGTTCTGAACTTGAATGCTCCGAGTCCTTCATTCTGCTCGAATAAGAAGTAGTAAGTTCCTTTCTTAAGAGTCCTCTTGTAGGTCTTGGTTCCTTTAGCGTGGAAGATCTGATCTACATATGCGTCATTATCATCCCTGATGTTAAAAGTGATCATACCGAGAGTGCTGATGAGCTTGATGTTGTATTTTCCGGTCTTGGGAACTACTACCTTGAAGCAGTCAGCACTGTCGTTCAGCGCGAAGTGTCCGATCACGGTCTTTCTGTAAGGAACTGCTTTCTGGGATCTGACGAGATTTACGGTATCATTTTCATATGTGTAAGTCTCGTTGGCGTTGGTGAAGGTAGGCTTGAAAGTGTAAACTCCATAACCTTCTGTCTGGTCGAAACATACATAGTATACGCCGCCTGCGAGCTGCATGGTGATGGATTCCGAACCCTTGGATACGTACTTGCCGGTCACGTACTTATCATTTGCATCGCGAACTTCGAAGTTTACTTTGTCGACTTCTGAAGTAATGGCAACCTTAAGTTTGCCGGAAGCAGGGAGCTCTACCTTGAACCAGTCCTGCTTGTCGTTCTCAGCGATCTGCCCTGTAACGACTTCCTTAAAAGGAATGGCAGCGGAGATTCTGATCTCGTTTATGGAGTCATTATCCTCTGCATAAGTTTCGTTTGAAGGAGTGAAAGCTGTAGCGATGGAGTAATCTCCGGAATGTGCGGAACCCTTGATGGTAAGTGTATATTTACCGCCTTCAAGATCACAGGAGAAGGCTTTATCGCCGGGGTCAACGTCCAGATTCTTTGAAAAATGCTTGGCATCCTTTAAGGAAATGGTAAAGGCCTTGTCTGCTCCGTTGTGTGCATTTAAGTCGAGTTTACCTGAAGAGGGGAGTTCGATGGAATATTCGATTCCTTTGCCTCCCTTGGAGAAAGTACCGCTTATGGTATCTCCGGGATTGATTGCCTGTGTTTCTGCAAAGGCTGATGCAGCCATGAACAGGCACAGCGCTAATACGATCGTAAAAGTAAATATAATGTGCTTCTTCATATTTTACTCCTTTTCATCATAATAATACCGATATATATATTATATTCTTTTTGCTCATATTTTACAAGTTTGAAGAGTACTATTAGTAATAAAAAAAGCGAATCGTTGTTATGCGATTCGCTGATAATTTTTTGGATCAAAGAACTTTAACGCTCTTTGCCTTGGACCAGTCGGACCAGATGTTCTTGCCGCTTGCGCTCTTGATGTAGGTGCGGATCCTTACGTAGTAAGTCTTCTTGGATTTGAGATTTTTGATGGTAGTTGAAGTGGTCTTGATGCTCTTGACTATAGGTGCGGTCCTGGTGACCTTGGAACTTTTGAAAGTCTTGTCGGTGCTGTACTGAAGCTGATATCCGTCGCCGGTTCCCTTAGCCCATGTTACCTTGGCGGACTTGGTTGCCTTGGTGAGTTTTCTGATGCTGACGGTGGCAGGAGTTACCTTGAAACTGTAGTTGCCATAGTCATTTCCGCCTCTTTCAAAGAGAAGATAGTTATTGCCTTTTTTCAGGGATATTGTATATGTCCTGGTGCCTTTATTATGGAAATATTGTGCCACATACTTATCGTTCTTATCTCTTATGTTAAGGGTAGTAGAATCCATACCGGAAGTCACCTTGATGCTGTACTTGCCGGCCTTGGGAGCATTGACCTTGAAGCAGTCATCTGTATCGTTTATACCGAAATGTCCATTGATCAAGGTTGCGAAGGGGATAGCCTTCTTGCTTCTTACAAGGTTGATGGTCTCATTCTCGAACTGATATGTCTCATCAGCGCTCTTGAAGGTGGGCTTGAAATTATATGAGCCGCCTTTCTCGTCATTAGAGAACTTGACAAAGTAGACGCCTTTTGTAAGTTCCAGTGAGAAGGTCTCGTCACCTTTGCCTATGGTTTTCTCACTTATGAATTTGCCCTTTTCATCATCAGTTCTGAAATAGAGATTATCTCCAACTTCGGTATGAACTTTGAAAGTGAGTTTGCCGGATGCGGGAAGTTCGATCTTATACCAGTCTTCTGTATCGTTTAAGGCCATATGTCCGTATACTGTTTTTTTGAAAGTAAGGGCATCGGAATTTCTGACGGCATTTACGGAATTATTATCCCCAGTGTATGTTTCCTCTGCAGTTTCGAAGGATGTGGTGAAGCTGATGTCGCCGGCCTTGGAATATTCACCTTTAAGCTCGAAGATATATTCGCCTGCAGCCAGTTTGTATTCCAGGCTTATATCACCTTTACGAAGATATCCGGCTGAGGGTGATTTTCCTTCGCCTGCATAAACACTGGAATTCAGGCCGTTTCCGTATATCCTGTAGCCGACGCTGTCTTCTACAGTGCTGGTCACATCGATCTTAAGGGTACCGGACTTCGGCAGTGTCAGAGAATATTCGTATACATTCGCCTTTCCTCCGTTTTCGACGAAGGCAGCATTCTCGGTATTTCCTATGGTAAGGGGTTTAGTATCTGCAAAAGCAGCAACTGTCATAAGTAAGCAGATCAGGATAGCGACTGTTAACACTCTTAATAAATTCTTTTTCATTTCTTTTTCCTTTCCTTGGTTCTTACAATACCAACGCGCATTTTCATTTTTTATGAGTTTTTTCAATTATTTCTTGTGTTTACACCTTTTAGACGAAAGAAATCTCAGTCAGGATTTAAGAAATTCAAAAAAATTTATTTTTTTCAAAATTATTTTATATAAAAAACAACCCTGCGCAAAAAATGCACAGGGCAGTAAGGATTTGCCATATCAGTCGTGGATCTTGTCGTTGATGATGGATCTGACAAATTCAGGATCGAAGTGTTTGGTCCTGGTGCCGCCATGGCCCATGTCCAGAGATGAGATCCTCTTTATCTCATCATCTGTCAGCTGGAAATCCCAGATCTGGAAATTCTCCCTGATCCTCTCAGGGTGTGCTGATTTGGGTATTACTATGACACCACGCTGCACGTTCCATCTTAAAGCCACCTGGGCCGGGGTCTTATCGTATTTCTTGGCGATCTCGGCAATTATGGCATTGTCATTCAGATCATATCTGCTTCCGCCAAGAGGTGCCCAGGCTTCTACTTTGACACCATAACGCTCTGCTTCAGCTAAAGCGTCATCCTGGATGAACCAAGGGTGCATCTCGACCTGGTTTACTGCAGGGATGACTCTGACCGTCTCGCAGAAATTAGCGAGCAAGAAGGGATAGAAGTTTGAAACGCCGATGGCTTTCAGCCTGCCGTCTTCATATGCTTCTTCAAGAGATCTCCAGGCGCCGAAATAATCTCTGGCAGCCTGATGTATGAGATAGAGATCGAAATACTCCAGACCGCACTTATTTAAAGATGCATCTATGGCTTTCCCTGCAGCCTCACGGTCAAGGTCCTGGACCCAGATCTTGGAAGTGATAAACAGTTCCTCCCTGGTCACGAGCCCTTCATCGATAGCCCGCCTGATACCATCTCCCAAAGCATCTTCGTTGGTGTATACAGCAGCTGTGTCAAAGAGACGATAGCCCACTTTGATCGCATCGTATACGGCCTGTCTGCACAGCTCCTTGTCGCGGATCTTGAAAACGCCGAATCCTTCCATGGGGATCCTGGCTCCCGTATTTAATGTAAGATATTCCATTTTGGTCCTCCTAAATGCCTGCTTAAGATGTCGGATGGTCTTTACTTATATTTATTTTATCATACGGCCGCAGATTTTAAAATACAGTGTCTGCCATTATATGAAAAAAGCAGCTTCCGTTTCCGAAAGCTGCATTATGGTGGTGGAGATGGCGAGAGTCGAACTCGCGTCCAAAAGCATATCCGCAGGAACTTCTCCGAGCGCAGTTAATGATTTGGTATTTCGAATCCGCGGACGCCCATTAACAAGCTTCTGCATCATCTATCCCGTTAGGCCTTGTGCTGCCGGGAATTCACACAAGGGTTCCCCGTATAGTCGACGCCAGTACCTGATCCTACGGGTAAAATCAAGCTGACGCGCGGTGCAGACTATGCTGCGATTGCGAATGTGTT